>Ga0256407_10000815_pt1 | contig 70242 bp, 52 predicted proteins | sample RumenRJG_04DNA_FD_193489 | JGI IMG/M metagenome (GOLD analysis project Ga0256407, IMG submission 193489) | Bovine rumen microbial communities from Lethbridge, Alberta, Canada - RJG_04 | ecosystem: Host-associated > Mammals > Digestive system > Stomach > Rumen | place: Canada: Alberta... | reverse complement strand
GGCTTGAGATCTTTCGGCAGAGGCAAAGCTCCGTCGAACGCGCCATCTACGTCGGTGCGAGTGCAGACAATGTGGCGCATCGCGTTTTTCGGCTCAATCCAAGGGCCGCCCGACATCGACCAGCCCGGGCAGTTTTGCATTGAAAATTTCAGCCCCAAACGCCGCGCCTCTTCCGCCGCAAACCTGACAAACCCCTCCCATTTCGGGCTGAGGCATTGGATTTCCTCGCCCGTCTGCGGCCACTTGCCTTTGCCTCTGCCGTGGAAAAACTGCACGCCCGAAATTTTCGCGCGCGCGATAGCCTCCATGTCGGCGGTCAGCCCCTCGCGCGAGACATTGCCGCCGATAAAGTGAAACCACGTTTCGGGATAATTGTCTTTCGGCGGGTTTTTAAAATTGGCTACGTCCTCGCCTGAAATTCCGCCGTCCCGCGCCCCGCACCCGCCGCAAGCAACCAACGCGCAAACCGCGAATAAGGATAAAATTTTTTTCATAGAATTTTTTTATTTTGACGTTAAAAAATAGCGTGTGATTGCCTATTTTCGCAAGCAAAGATTTTTCTCAAAACGCGCCACTAAGTTAAAATAGAGCACGCCTGCAAGCAAAGCGTAAAAGAACGCCAACAATGACAATATATGCGCCGTTAATGATTTTGAAATTCCCATGCGCAACAAGCAAATAGGCATGTCTAAATACAGGAAAAATTTAAATATAATCCAATGCGCGCACGCCACTGCCGGAACCGCCATAAACTTCAAAACGAAAAATATTATTTTCATGCGCTTGCCTAACTAAATTTCCGAATCATCAAACCAGATATCATTTGGCGCCGCATTTTAAATTTGTCTGAAGCCGCTCCAATAATTTTTTGTCTCCCCACTGCCCTTTCAAGCTCCAATATGTTGTCGGCCGTTCCCAATCCAATCCGCTTTTCTTCAATTCATGTAAATAATATGTTCGATCTATCTTTTTTAATTCAATGGCACGCGAACTTAAGTCTACGATAAAATATGTTGCAGGCAATTCAGGGGTCTTATGATAACAACCATAAATATATGGATATTTCCCCCATAAATCAATGCCCGCATTATCAATGAGAAAAGCCCCATTGGACTTCAATATCAAAGAACTGTTATTGTCTCCGTCATTGCGCCATACAACCTGCCCCAAATCTATGTGGTTAAGATTGTATATCTCATACGACACAAAGGCAACGCCGCCCAAAAACAGCGTAGCGGCGACCGCAAAAACAACTTTGAAAAATTTTTTCACGCTCTAATATCCGGACCAATTATAGTCCGCAAAAATAACTCTCTTTTTTGTTTTATCCAAAAAAATCCCCTTAAATTGGCACTTTTCTGAATTTCTAAAAACGGAACAAAGCAATGATGTTTTGTCTATATTTAAATCGCCCAAAATTAAGTTGCAATCCGCATTCTTCCATTCGCCGTAGGAGTATTTTGACATATCGAATTTTTCAAGTTTCTCAATGTCGGGATCAGTCAATTTAACAATCATATACCCCCAATATGAATCACGCTTTTCGATGTCGGCATTTGACACCTGAAACGGCAAAGGAATATGCCAACGATTGACGACATAATCATTCGGGTTTTGCCCGCACCCCGACAGCGTCGAAAGCAAAAGGCACGCAAGCAAAACCAAAAATGTTTTATTTGCTTTCATTATTTTTTTTGGCAGCTGCCTTGCGCCATACATGATGTTTTTATATAAAAATTGCCGGCAACACAAGTCAAGGGAAATTGCCCGTTCGAGCGGCTGCGGTGGCTCGGAATTGGCGATATTTATTTTGGCGCGATTTGCGCTTGAACGCGGCGGGCGCATCGAATATAAAGAAAATGTATGAAAAAAATATTATTTTTAACGGCGTCGATCTTTGCGGCGTCGCTTGCCCTGCCCGCCGCGCAAAAGCCGGACGCTGATTTGTCCGACCGCATTCAAGATATCTTCGCCGCGTGCCCCGCAAAGCCCGCCGCCACGCCCCTTAAAAAACGAAGAGCGCTGATGTTCTCGCGCACCTGCGGGTATCGGCACACTCTCGGGATTCCCGCCGCAAAGCTCGCGTTCGCGAATATGGCGGACAGGCTCGGCATCTGCGAGCTTGTCATCTCCGACGACCTCGCGAATTTCGCGCCGGAAAAATTAAAGGATTTCGACTGCGTAATTCTGAACAACTCGACCGGAATGTGCTTCGGCGAAAACTACGCCGAGCTCCTGAAAAAGCCCGAAGCCGAGCGTATCGCCATTGAAAAACGCTCCGACAAAATCTGCGCCGATGTGATAGAATACGTCAGAAACGGCGGCGGAATTTTGGCGATCCACGCGGGGGTCGACTGCTACAATCACAAGGGCTTCCGCAACGACGCGTACGTCAAAATGCTCGGCGGCGAGTTTGCCGCGCACCCGTGGTATTTCGGAAACGTGCCGGTCGAAATGGAAATCGACGACCCCGAATCTCCAGTACTCGCGGGGATTTGGAATTCGACAAGATTCAAGATCAGCGATGAAATCTATCTGCTCGGCGCCGCCTACGACCGCTCGAAATGCCGAGTTTTGATGCGCATCGACCCAAAGGCGAGCCCCATTAAAAACCGCAAGACGGGCGAAATGGGCCACTACAAGGACGGCGACTACGCCACCGCCTACATAAAATCTTTCGGCAAAGGAAGAATCGCCTACACGACAATCGGGCACGCCGACAACAACTACTACGACCCGCGCGTTCAGGAGATGTATATGCGCCTTCTCCAGTTCTGCTGCAAAGATCTCGACGCCCCCACCGAGCCGATTCCGTTTCCAAAAAAATAAGCCGCGCTTGCGCCTCAGAAAACGGCTACGCAATTCGGCGCAAAATTATACGTTTCCCCGTTGTTCCCACAGCAAATCCCGATCCCCAACCACCCAGCGCCTCGCACGGGAGAGAGATTAGTTGGTGAGGCGGGCGTTTTGCTTTTCAAAGGTTTCCCGGTTGAAAATGGGATTGATCTCGGCGAGAGGCTCGGGTTCGCCAAAAAGATCGCTGTTGCGTTTAAGCAGGGTGCGCTTCTGGTTCTTGCCCTGCCCGAAATGATTTAATATCTTCGGATATGTCTCCGCAATTATCGCATAATGAAAACGCCTGATATCTCCAGTATTATTTGCTTCCATATTAATTTTATCCTATTTATTTTAATTTTTTATAATGTTAGTAAAATTGATATAAAAAAATCTATAACGACATTCTGTCAACCATAAAAAAATAAAAATTAGCACTTTTTCTTTTTCTGGAGAATGTTCGTTTTTGCGCCATATCCTGCCCTTCTCTTTCTGGTATCGGATATTTTTATCGTTGCGTAATTTTTTTTAATCCGTTTTTCGCCGTCCCCCGACGGGCGGCATTGCGCGGAAGGAGGGCACGGGCGCAAAAAAAGCCCCGCTTTTAAAAAAAGCAGGGCTAAAAAGTGCTCGAGGAGGGACTCGAACCCTCACGGCAGTACTGCCATATGAACCTGAATCATACGTGTCTACCAATTTCACCACTCGAGCGGTAAATTTAAGCTTCCCAGAAAAGCATTTTATACGGATTTGTCAAGCGTCAATGGGCAAAAATCGAATGTTCTTTCCGGCGGCTCGCGCGGCTATTTCGGCGGAAGATTTTTCATCGCCCGAAGCGTGCGAACACGAGGCAGGAAGTATGCGACTATCCCAAACAGCGGCGAAAGCGAGCATATCTTGTAGACGAAAAGAATGTCGGTGGCGTCGGCAATTTTCCCGAGGATCGCCGAGGATATCCCCGCTATCCCGAACGCGAAGCCGAAGAAAATTCCCGAGACCAGCCCGAGCTTTGTCGGCATCAGCTCCTGCGCGTAGATAAGGATCGCCGAAAACGCGGACGAAATTATAAGCCCGATAATCACGCTCAAGACCGCTGTGCACGCGAGGTTCGCGTAAGGCATCATCAGCGCGAACGGCGCGGAGCCGAGAATCGACCACCATATCACGAGCCGCCTGCCGTATTTGTCGCCGAGGGGCCCGCCGATCAGCGTCCCGAGCGCGGCGGAAAAAAGGTAAAGAAAGAGCATCGACTGCGACGCCTGCACGCTCAAGCCGAACTTCGTCATCAGATAAAACGTGTAGTAATTCGAGAAGCTGACCGTATAGAAATTTTTTGAAAACACCAAAAACATCAGGATAAACATCGTGATCCAGACTGTCTTTTTGGGAAGCTTCGCGGCGGCGAGCATTGCGGACTCCTCGGTTTCGGCGGGTGCGAGAGCCGCGCCTTTCGAGGACAGCCGCGCCGCGTACCACCTGCACGCCGGAATCAGCGCGACAATCGCCGCGATTGCTATCACTCCGAATTTCGCGATGCCCTGCTGGTCGCGCACAAAAAGCGCCGCGAGAAGCGGCCCCGCGGAAAAGCCCATCGAGCCGCCGACTTGGAAGATAGACTGCGCCAGCCCGCGCTTTCGCCCCGCCGCGAGCGACGTTATCCGCGCCGCCTCGGGGTGCACGACCGACGAACCTATCCCCGAGATGAACACCGCGCAGAGGAGCATATAAAAATGCGTCGCGTGCGCGATGAGCAGAAGCCCCGTCATTGTGCAGCACATTCCGAACGGCAGAAACCAGCCAGTCGGGCGCTTGTCGAAGATGTACCCGAAGAGCGGCTGCATTATCGACGATGAAATCTGGTAGGTGAACGCGACCATTCCGATTTCGGCGTAAGTGAGATTGAGCGCCGCCTTTATCAGCGGATACACCGCAAAGACTATCGACTGCATGACATCGTTAAACCCGTGCGCGAGCGCGAGCGACACGAGTATCCCGAGCATAAATTTTTGCGGTGTTTTATTGTCTGCCATTGCGGAAAAGTTGCGTATTAATTATCGGCGCGCGGGCGGCTTTGAATAAAATAAAAGCCCGCGTTCTGGTGGGAACGCCGGCTTGCAAAGGTTCAAGCGCTCGCGCGGGAGGCGTGTTAGCACGCCCACGTGCGCTTCTTATGACGATTAGCCTTTGAACGCTTGGAGCGTTTATGCTTGTTCATCTTGAGTCTGCGTTTTTTCTTGAGATTCGCCATTTTTTCTGCCTTTGCTATATTCTGTTTTAAAGCTTCGTTATGCTTTCGATTTTTGCGCCTTTGTAAAGCTTTTTCGCAAAAAATTTTTCTCTGCGAATTCGTGCGCGCATTTTTGTTTTGCAAGAACCTGCGCGCGGTGTTTTACTTTTTGGCAGTATGAAAACTGCATTGAAAGCAATCGGCGCGGCTATAATTGCCTCGCCACTCGCGTCCGCGCTTTTTGCGGACTCGCCCCGAACCGTCCAAACGCTCGAAAACGGCTGGAAGTTTTTTAACGCCGACGTTTCGGGCGCGCAAAGCCCGTCTTTTGACGACTCCGCGTGGGAGAGCGTGAGAGTCCCGCACGACTGGGCGATAACCAAGCATTTCGACATGAACATCGACTACCAGATTGTCGATGTCTGGGCGGACGGCGATCTTCGCAAGCGCCTGCGTACCGGACGCACCGGCGCCCTGCCCTGCTTCGGCGTAGGCTGGTACAGGCTCGCGCTCGACATTCCCGCGGCGGCGGCGGGCAAAAAAGTTTTCCTCGAATTCGACGGCGCGATGAGCAACGCGAAGGTCTATGTCAACGGATTGTTGGCGGGCGAGCGCCCGTTCGGATACGCCTCGTTTGAAATCGACGCAACGGCCTTCGCGAAATTCGGGCAAAAGAACATCGTCGCGGTGCGGCTTGAGAACGAGCCTGAGTCGTCGCGCTGGTATTCGGGCGCGGGGCTATACCGCAACGTCCGCGCGGTGGTTAAAAACAAGACGCACATCGCCAAAGACGGCGTGTTTATCACCACCCCGAAAATCTCGCGCACGAGCGCCGCAGTTTGCGTCAAGACCGAAGTGGCGTCGCCCGAAAACGCGGCGAGAATCGTCCATAAAATTTTTGCGCCAAACGGCGAGACAGTCGCGTCGGCGGAGTCCGCGAAAATCGGCGGCGACGTATTTATAGACATTCCAAATCCGCGCCTCTGGGACATCAAAACGCCCGAGCTTTACACGATGCAAACGTCGATTTTCGACTCCGCGGGCAACGAGCTCGACCGCGACACCTCGCGCTTCGGCGTGCGCTCCATAGAAATTTCGCGCAAAGGCGGGTTTGTTCTAAACGGCAAAAAAATCCTCATAAAGGGCGTTTGCATGCACCACGACATGGGCCCGATAGGGGCGGCGACAAACGTCAGCGCGCTCCGCAGGCAGCTTGAGCTTTTAAAGGAAATGGGCTGCAACGCAATCAGAACCTCGCACAACCCGCCGTCGCCCGAGCTCGTCAACCTCTGCGACGAAATGGGAATTCTCCTCGAGGACGAGGCGTTCGACGAATGGCGGATCGAAAAGTGCAAAAACGGATACCACAAATTTTTTGAGAAGTGGCACGAGAAAGACCTCGTCGATTTCATCAAGCGCGACCGCAACCACCCGAGCGTCGCGATCTGGAGCATCGGCAACGAGATCTCCGACCAGAAAGACCCGAACGGCGGAAAGACCGCGCGCGAGCTCGTTGACATCGCCAACCGGACCGACCCCACCCGCCTCGTGACGGCGGGGATAAACGTCATCAAGGACGCGTTCAATAAAAGCAAAATCGCGCAGGAGCTCGACGTAATGGGCGTAAACTACCACCCCTCGCTCTACGGAAAACTTGCCAAAGACTATCCGGAAATGATATTCCACGGCAGCGAGACCGCCTCCACGGTGAGCTCGCGCGGCGTTTACCACTTCCCCGCGAAGCGCGACAACAACCCCTTCCACGAGGACTACCATGTATCGTCCTACGACCTCGAGTCGCCGCCGTGGGCGCAGCCGCCCGACGAGGAATTCGCCGCCCTCGAGGACAACCCCGATTTCTTCGGCGAATTCGTCTGGACGGGCTTCGACTACCTCGGCGAGCCCACGCCCTACAACCCCGGCACGCCCGCAAGAAGCGCGTATTTCGGAATAATCGACCTTGCGGGCTTTAAGAAAGACAGGTTCTACCTCTACCAGTCGCACTGGAATCCCGACGTGAAGATTCTGCACGTTCTGCCGCACTGGAATTGGGACGACAGAAATGGCGAGCAAGTGCCCGTCTATTGCTACACCAATTACGATAAGGCGGAGCTTTTCGTAAACGGCGAAAGCATGGGCATAAAAAGCAAAAACCCGAAATCGAAAAACGCGTACGAGCGCTACAGAATAATGTGGGACAATGTCGTTTACAAAGCGGGCGAAATCAAGGTTGTCGCGTACGACGCCGACGGCAAAAAGCGCGACGAGAAAATTATAAAAACCGCCGGCGCGCCGCGCACAGTCAGGATAACACCCGAGCGCGACACGCACCCCGCCGACCCGAAAGAGCTGATATATGTGGCGATCGACGTCGTCGACAAGGACGGCAACTTCTGCCCGCGAGCCGCGAGGTTTATGTTTGTCGACGTCAAGGGCGAGGGCAAGCTCCGCGCGCTTTGCAACGGCGACCAAACCGACCAGACCCCGTTCTCGTCGAACTATATGAAGTCTTTCAGCGGAAAGCTTCTGGCGGTAATCGAGCCGTCGGGCAAGGCTGGCGACATAACCGTAAACGTTTACGGAATGAAGCTCGACCCGCAGAAGATTGTGATAAAAACTTCGGAGCCGCTGAGAGTCGAATAACCCCCTCCCCGCGGAACGCAAAAAAAACGCCGACTTAAAAATCGGCGTTTTTTATTGTTTTTTATCATTTAATATTTTTAGCAAAAAGCCGCGCGCGGCACTAATCCCACGGAAGCTTTACGCCGCTTAGCGGCTCCATTTCGGAGATGTCGGCGGCGTCGTAAACCTTGCCGCGGTTTAAAATGCCGCGCGGGTCGAAAAGTTTTTTTATCCCGCGCATGAGCTCAAGCTCCGCCCGCGTGTGCTGAAGCGGCATATATTTCGACTTGAGAAAGCCGACGCCGTGCTCGCCCGACACCGCCCCGCCGAGCTCCACAGCTTTCGCGACGGCTTCGTCCATCGCGCGCATCGCGCGGCGCCGCGCGGCTTTGTCGGAAAGGTCGTACATAAAATGTATGTGGTAGTTGCCGTCGCCCACGTGCCCAAAAACGGGCGTCGCCATTTTTTCGCGCGCGCCGAGAGCCTTGTAAAATTTGAAAAATTCCGCGACCGCGCCGTATGGAAGCACGATGTCTTGGCTGAATTTTCCCGAGCCGAGCTCGAACATCGCCTGCGACGACGCCCTGCGCACCGCCCAGAGCTTTTCCATTTTTTCAGGCTCAACGGCGTATGAGACGGCGACGGCGGTGTCAGCCAAAACATCGGCAAACGCCTTTGCCTGCGCCTGCGCGGAGCCAGCTTCGCCGTCGAACTGCGCAAGAAGCGCGGCGGAATTTTCCGGGACTTGCAAATCGGGGTTTCTCTTTCGCACGCACGCGCACGTTTCCGCGTCCATCATCTCGAAAACCGACGGCGAAAGGTTGGCGCGCATAATTTTTTCAACGCCCCGCAACGCGGCTTCGTCGGACGGAAAAAACGCCGCAGCCGCCGACTGCGACTCGGGCAGCGGCAAAAGCCGAAGCCAAGCCTGCGTTATAACGGCGAGCGTGCCCTCGGAGCCGACGAGAATGTCGCGCAGATTAAGCCCGACGGAATATTTTTTAAGCGCGAGCGCGCCCGAAATTATTTCGCCGCTTGCCAAAACCGCCTTTAGCGCCAAAAGGTTTTCGCGCGTTGTACCGTATTTTAGCGCGCGCAGCCCGCCCGCGTTGCAGGCGATGTTCCCGCCTATCGAGGAGAATTTGTGCGAGGACGGATCGGGCGCGTAGAAAAGCCCGAACTTGCGCGCGGCGGCGTCGATATCGGCGGTGATCGCGCCCGCGCCGACATGCGCGATTCTGGAGACGGGGTCTATCTCGATAAAATTTAGCCGCGAAATATCGAGGACAATCCCCCCGCAAATCGGAACGCAGCCGCCCGCGCAGCCGGTGCCCGAGCCGCGCACTGTCGCGGGAATGCCAAGCTCGCTGCACGCTGAAAGGATTTTTGAAACGTCCTCCTCAGACGCCGCGAACGCGACGCCCGCGGGGATCGCGGAGTATCGGGTGTGGTCGAGCGACGCTTTAAAAAGCGCGTCTTGCGAGCGTGAAAATTCCACGCCGCCATTTTCGAGAAGCTTGGCGAGGGCTGCGATGTCGAAAGTTTCCATCAGTCCATATACGGCTGCATAAACTCGTAGTGGAACGAGCGCAGGCGGCTTGCGATGTGGCGCGAGCGTTTGAGAGAGAGAATCTCGTTGCGCAGGTTGCGCGCCTTTTCGTAGGTTGTCTTTCTGAGCAGAAATTTTATCTCGCCGACCGACTTCGGGCTCATGCTAAATTCTGTGACGCCCATGCCCAGAAGAAGCGGCGCGAACATCGGGTCCGCCGCGAGCTCGCCGCAGACGCTGACCGGCACTTCCGCCTTGCGCGCCGCGGAAACGACCATGTCGAGCGTGCGGATCACCGCGGGGTGCATGGGCTCGTAGAGGTGAGCGACCATGTCGTTGACGCGGTCGACCGCGAGAATGTATTGGATAAGGTCGTTCGTTCCGATGCTGATAAAGTCGCACGAGGCGCAGATGATGTCGGCGGTGATCGCGGCGCTCGGCACTTCGATCATCGCGCCGACCTGAATGTTTTTGTCGAACGCGATGTTTTCCGCCGCGAGCGCGGACTTGGCGCGCTCGATAATCATGCGCGAGCGCTCGACCTCGCGTATGGAGTTTATCATCGGCAGGAGAATTTTGATTTTCCCGAACGCGCTGGCGCGGAGAATCGCCCGAAGCTGGATTTCAAAAATGTCGTCGTGGTCGAGGCAAAAGCGTATGGCGCGGTAGCCCATGAACGGGTTTTCCTCCTTGTTGACCATTTTCATCAGGGTGAGGTTTTTGTCGCCGCCAAGGTCGAGCGTGCGTATCGTGACGGGCTTGCCGCGCGCGGCGATCGCCGCGTTTTTGTAATGCTCGAACTGGCGCTCCTCGTCGGGGAAGCAGCCGGCGTCGAGAAAGAAATTTTCGGTGCGCAAAAGCCCGACGCCGTCGCAGTAGCCCATAGAGCCCTCGGGAATGTCGGCGGCGGAGCTGATGTTTAATTTTATGCTAAAGTCGATGCCGTCGGGCGTCGCCGAGGGGAACGGGAGCGAGGTGTCGAAAATCTTTTGAATCTGCAGGTGCGCGGATTCGATCTCGGTGAAATGCCCCAGCGTGGCGTCGGACGGGTTGACGACGATGTTGCCGTTGTAGCCGTCGACAAGCAGGAATTCGCCCGAGGCGATGGAGTCCGCAACGTCGGGCACGCCCACGATGCACGGGATTCCGAGCGAGCGCGACAAAATCGCGGTGTGGCTCGTCTGCGAGCCCCTCTCGGAGACTATCGCGAGAATTTTGCTCTTGTCGACGAGCGCGAAGTCGGACGGGGCAAAGTCGCGGCTGACGAGAATGAGGGGGTCGCTAAAGGCTCCTATCTTCGCGGTCTCGATGCCGAGCATATTCGAGATCACGCGGCGCGAGACGTCTTTTAAATCGGCGATGCGCTCGCGGATAAACGGGTCGTCGATTTTCTCGAACGCGTTTATGAATTTGTTGACGGTGCTCGAATAGCAATACTCGATGTTGTAGTTGCCGCTCTCGAAAGTTTCGATCGTCTCCTGCATTATGGCGACGTCCTCGAGCACGAGCAGGTGCGCGTCGAAAATGCCCGACTCGGTCTCGCCCACGCTTTCGGCGAGCTCCGCCTTTATCTGCTGAATGTCGGCGCGGGTCTTGAGAATGGCGTTTTCAAAACGCACGCGCTCCGCGGGCTTGTCGGCGTCGCGAATTTCGTAGACGGGGGTGTCGAGCTCCCTGTGGAGCATGACAAACGCCTCTCCGTGTGCTATCCCCTTCGAGACGGCGAGCCCCTTCAATTCGCGTTCCGTTCTGCTATCCTCCATTTTCCCCACTTCTATTACCGGAGATTATTTTTTCAACATTAAATTTTCAGGCTCGGGCGGAAGCCTGCCGACCAACTCCGCGAACGATTTTAAATACGGCGCGTTTTCGCGCGAGGCGCGCGAGAGCTGGTCTTCCGACATTCTCCACGCCCAGTTGCCGTCGGGTTTCCCGGGCGTGTTGAAGCGGCAGTCCGAACCGAGCCCGAGAATGTCCTGCATCGGGATTACCGCCAAATCCGCGCAGCTTTTCATAACCGCGTGTATCATGTCCCAGCTCGGGTTTTCGCCGGTCGTGCGGAAATAGCGGCGGAATCTGTCGCGCGAAGGTTCGTCGGCGGAGGCGTACCAGCCGACGGACGTGTCGTTGTCGTGCGTGCCGGTGTAATAAACGCGACCGCGCCCGACGTTGTGCGGGTAATACGGGTTTTTCGCGCCGTCGCCGAACGCGAACTGAAGCACCGCCATAGACGGAATTTTGAGAATGTCGCGCAGATTTTCCGCCCTCTTTGAAAGAAGCCCCAAGTCTTCCGCGACAAACCGCGTGTCGGGAAAATTCGCCTTTACGAACTTGAAGAAATCGAGCCCCGCGCCGATTTTCCAATGCCCCTTGCGGGCGTCACCGCTCTTGGCGGGTATCGACCAATAATCGGCGAAGCCGCGGAAATGGTCGAAGCGGACGGCGTCGTACATGGCTGCCGCCGCGCCTATCCTGCGCTTCCAAAATTCGTAAACTTTTTCTTTCGCGCCTTTCCAGTCGTAAAGCGGATTGCCCCAAAGCTGGCCTTCGGCGCAAAAATAGTCGGGCCCCACCCCCGCGACGTTCTTCGGCGAGCCGTCTGGATAAAGCTCAAAAACTTCGCGGTTAGCCCACACGTCGGCGCTGTCGCCCGCGGCGTAAATGGGAAGGTCGCCGAAAATTTTTATCCCGCGCGAGCGCGCGCTTTCCCTGAACTTTTCATACTGCCCGAAGAAAACCCACTGCGCGAATTTGACGCGGAAAATCTCGCCGGCGCACTGCTCTTTCGCAAACGCGAGGGCGCGCGGCTCGCGGTCGCGCAAGGGGGCGTCCCACCGCGTCCACGCCTTGCCGCCGTTCAACTTTTTAAGCGCGGCGAACAGGGAATAATCGTCGAGCCATTCGGCGTTCTTTTCGCAAAAGCCCTCGAACGTCTCGGAAAATTCGCCGAAATTGCCGCGGCTGCCACTTTGCCAATTTTCCGCCGCCTTGCGCAAAACTTCGGGAACGAGCGCGTAGAGCGCGCCGTAGTCGCACCTGTTTTTGTCGAGCGCGCGAAGCGGGGCGAGGTCGGAATCATTCAAAAGCCCCGCGCCCGAAAGCTGCGCGAAGTCTATAAAATAAGCATTGCCCGCGAACGACGAGAACGTCTGGTACGGCGAGTCTCCGTAGCCCGTGGGCCCGAGCGGGCAAATCTGCCACCACGACATTCCCGCCGCTTCGAGAAAATCGAAAAACGCCTCCGACGCCGCGCCGACATTGCCCGCCCCGAACTCGGAGGGAAGCGACGAAATGTGCAAAAAGACGCCCGCCGCCCTGCCGTCTTTCCAGTCGAATGCGGGAGTTTTATTTTTCATTCCAAGCGCGGCGCGGGGCGGCTTAGTAGCTGCGCCCCTCCTTGTTTTCGTAGTAGTTTATGAACGCGTTGTTGAGAACCTTGTATCCGCCCGGCGTGGGATAGTCGCCCGAGAAGAACCAATCGCCCGAGCAGGACGGTATGGACTTGTGCAAATCCTCGATTGTTTGGAAGATGATTTCAACCTCGCCGTTCCACTCGATGTTTTTCGGATAGACAAGCTCGGAAACCTTGCGGGTGATTTGGTCGTCGGTGAAGCGTTCGTAGATCTTCGAGACGTAGTTTTTCATCTCGGAGGCGGGCTTGTCCTTTTGCGAAACGCAGAGGCGGTAGACGTCGGAGATGACCTCGGCGTTGCCGCTTTCCTTTAGGAGTTTTATCGCCGCCTGGAACGCGATGAACTTGCCGATTTCGCTCATGTCGATGCCGTAGCAGTCGGGATAGCGGATTTGCGGGGCGGTCGAAGCGATGACGATTTTCTTCGGGTTGGTGCGGCTCAAAATTCGGAGAATTTGCTGCTTGAGGGTCGTGCCGCGGACGATGGAGTCGTCGAGGCAAACGAGGGTGTCCTTGTGCGAGACGACGCCGTAGGTGATGTCGTAGACGTGCGAGGCGAGCTGCATTCTGTCTTTCTCCTGCGAGATGAACGTGCGCAGCTTGATGTCTTTGTGGGCGATTTTTTCGCCCCTCGGCCAGTTGTCCATAACGAGCTTGTCCACGATGTCCGCGGTTATGGGGCTGCCCGAGTTGACAAGCTGCATAAACTCGTCTTTGACCGCCTGCCTGCGCATTACGCGAAGCCCGCTCATCATGCCGTAGTAGGCGATTTCCGCGGTGTTGGGAATGTAGCTGAAAATCGCGTTCTTGAAGTCGCGCCCGATAGACTCGAAAATTTTCGGGCAAAGAGCCGCGCCCAGAGCCTTTCTTTCGCGGTAAATTTCGGGGTCGTTGCCGCGCGAAAAATATATGCGCTCGAACGTGCAGGACTTCTTTTTGCCCGCCTCGCGATAGGGCTTTTCGTAGCATGTGCCGTCGCACTTGACGACATAAACATTCCCGGGGGTGACCTCGGCGATGTCGGACTCGTCGGCTTCAAAGACGGTCATGAGCGGGACGCGCTCGGAGGCGAAGGCGATAATCTCGTCGTTCTTGTAATAATAGCAGGGGCGGATTCCGTTGGCGTCGCGCAAAACGAACGCGTCGCCGTTGCCGATCGCGCCGGCGATGGTGTAGCCGCCGTCCCACGTCGTGGCGGCGTTGCTTACGATGCGCATGGGGCTGAGGCGCTCGTTCATCATGCGGAGAATGTCCGCCCCCGCGACGCCCTCGTCGCGCAGCTCGCGGTAAATCTCGCCGTGCTCGATGTCGAGCTGGAACGAGATTTCCTCGAGAATCGCCTGCGTGTCGGTGCTGAAAACGGGGTGTATGCCGCGCTCGATAAGCTCGCGGTTGAGATCCTCGGTGTTCGTTATGTTGAAATTGCCCACGAGCATCAGATTGCGTGCCGGCCAAGTGCTCTTTCTAAAGAACGGGTGGCAGCTGCTCTTTTGATACGCGCCGCTCGTGCCGTAGCGAAGGTGCCCGATGAGAAGCTCGGCGGCGTAGTCGAAGTTCGACTTTACAGTGTCGATAAATTCGGGGTGGATTACGCCTTTTTTGACTTTGTCGGCGTAGGACTCGAACTGGTTTTTGAAAATCTGCGAAAGCCCGTTGCTCTTCGCGCTTCTGTCCCTGAAGATGTAGCTTTGCCCCGCCGGCACTCCTATCTTGACCGCCCCGATTCCCGCGCCGTCCTGCCCCCTGTTGTGCTGCTTTTCCATGAGGAGAAAAAGCTTGTGGAAGCCGTAAATCGGGTCTCCATACTTATCGTAATAATATTTTAGTGGCTTCAACAGCCTGATTAACGCAATGCCGCATTCGTGTTTGATTGGGTCGCTCATACGATAATACAATTATTGATTGTGGCGACATTGTTTTTTATCCCCGAAAAATTGGCAAGTTTTTATGGCGATTTTTTTTGAAATATTTTCCCGCCAAACGGAAAGATTTTTCTTGCAAAACGTCAGTCGCCGACTTCGGGAAGCGCGCGCCTCGAGCCCGAAAAATACTTCTTGAGCACCGCGCCCGCGATGGGCCCCGCCGTGCGCCCGCCGCCGACGTCGCCCGACTCGTCGCCCTCGACGATCGCGCTTACGGCGATCTCGGGGTCGTCCGCGGGGGCGAAGGCAATAATCCACGCGAGCGTCAGCTTTTTTCCGCCCACCGAAACCTGCGCGGTGCCCGACTTCGCCGCGACTTTTACGCCGCCGACCGCCGCCCTTCGGCACGTCCCGCGCTCGACCGCCGCGACCATGCCCTCGACGATTTTCTCATAGTGAGCCTGCGATAGGTCGATTTTTTTCGCGCCGTGGTAAGCGGCGTCGGTCTTGCGCGACGGGTCGTGGATAATCGACGCCTTTGTGCGCGTTTCGCCGCGCGCAAACGACGCGGTAAAGCACGCCATTTGAAGCGGCGTAAAAAGCATATACCCCTGCCCGATCGACGCGTTGGCGGTGTCGCCGTCCGTCCACGGGCCGTCGTACTTGCGGCGTTTTTTCTTGAACTCGGGCGTGGCGACAATCGTTCGGCGCCACGAGTCCTCGCCAAGCTCGATTCCCGTAGGCTCGCCGAAGCCGAAGTCTTTCGCGATTTTCGCGATTGTCTCGATTCCTGTGTCGACGCCCGTCTCGTAAAAATACACGTTGCAGCTGTGCGCGAGCGCGCCCGCCAAGTCGAGGTTGCCGTGCCCATACCGCTTGTTGCAGGGGAAAATTCTGTTGCCGATTTGAAAGCCGCCGGTGCATGTCTTTATCGAATTTTCGTCGATAGCACCCGACGCGAGCCCCGCTATCGCGGTCACCACCTTGAAGGTCGAGCCCGGCGGGTACAGCCCCTGCGTGGCGCGGTTTAGCCATGCGTCGCGCGCGATGATGTCGGCGTTGACTTTGTGGGTGATATACGGCGTCAGCGAGTTTGGGTCGTAGCTCGGGCGCGTGGCGAGAGCCAATATTTCGCCGCTTTTGACGTCGATGGCGACCGCCGCGCTTTTGCGGTCTCCGAGAGCCTCTTCCGCCGTCTGCTGAAGGTCGATGTCGAGCGAGCAAAACACGTCCTTGCCCTTGCTCGGCGGAATGTCGCGCACGTTTTCATATTGGTAGCCCGCCAGATCCACAACCCATATCTTTACGCCGCTTTTGCCCGAGAGGGTTTTGTCGAAGGCAGCCTCGATGCCCGTCCTGCCGACCGTCGAGACGATTGTGTATGTGCGCAAATCGTCGCCCGGAACGCCCGAGGGGTCTTCGTCAAAATTGTTCGCGACGTACCCGAGCGCGTGCGAGGCGGAATCGCCGTAAGGATAATAGCGGGCGGTGTCGGTGTAAATCTGTATCGGGGAATCGACGGGAATGCGCTCGGCGAGGATCGCGTGCTCGCGCGCGGTGAGGTTTTTCACGAGCGGGAACGGCAGCAGCTGCTTCTGGAGGAAGTGCCTGTTGTAGTCGGCGTCGGACAGGCGGTAGCCGGAGCCGAGGATCGCGTTTATCTGCGCAAGATACCTGCGCAAAACGTTGGCGCGCGCGCGCTCGGTGATGTCGGCGTAATCGGGCTTCTCTTTCGAGCCCGCCTGCGATATGCGGTCAATCTCAAATTTTTTCAGCCTGAAATATTCCTCGCGAAATTCCTTGCGGATGTCGTTGAAATAAACCACAGCCGAAAAAATCGGGCGGTTTGTCACGAGCCTCCTGCCGTTGCGGTCGTAGATGTCGCCGCGCGTGCCGGGCTCGACAATGCGGCGCATGGTCTGCCGCTTGCCGCGCTCGGCGTAAAAGTCGCCCAAATAAATCTGCCTGTACGCGAGCGACCCCAGCAGCACCGCGAACGCCGCCGCAAACAGCCAGCCGAAAACCGGTATGCGCGGGTTCTTTTTCGAGTATGTCTTTTCGGGCTTCATTTCTCGTCCTCGTTTATGGACATGTCCAACCCAAAAATGTTTGCCATAGAAATTGGCACCGCGATCGGAAATCTTCCCAAAACAATAAGCGCGACCGACGAAACTACCAAATCAGAGGCGACGCGCGAAAAATAGTCTGAAAAACATTCAATCCCACGCATGTAAAAAAGCGCGCACACAAGGGTGATCAGCACGTTAGCCGCTATGAAAAGCGAGATAACCGCAATCCTGCCGCACATTCTGAAGCGAAAGCGCCCCGCGTGCACAGCCGCCGCCGCCACAAGCCATAGAGCCGCCGTCGAGCCCGCGCGGACGGGGGTTGTAGCCTCGAAAAAAAACGCCGACACCGCCACCGCGAAAAGCATCGGCGCGAAATCGAGAAAAAGCGCCGACGGCACGATGTAGAGCGCGGGGACGAACACGCACGCGTAGGGTGAAATTTCCCCGTTTAGCGCGGAGACCGCGCACATAAAGCCGATGTTTGAAACTATGAAAAAAAACGGCTCTATCTTGAAATACCTAAACATTTCAGCGCACCTTTACGTCGGCAATCGGGATTAGCACCGAGACCTCCCTCACCGAGGAAAGCCCCTTCGCCAAGCGCACCGACCCCGACTTGAAAATGCCGTCGGGCTCGGGCTTGAGCGAGACGACCTCGCCTATCAAAACGCCGTCGGGGAACGACCCCGCAAGCGACGAGGTAAACAGCCTCAGCGGCTTCGAGGGGCTGGCGGAAAGGTCTGCGGGAACATCGGAAATTTCGCCCTTTGCCGCGTGCATCGAAAGCGACCCCGCGCCTTGATAGATAATCGGGCGCTCGTCGCCCTCGGCGCGCGCTGCCATTCTAAACTGCCTGCTCGAAACAAGCTCGACAACCGACGTGTCCGCCCCGACCTCCGCAATCCTGCCGACGACCCCCGAGGCGCAGATCACCGCGTAGCCCTTTTTTATCCCGTGCGCCGATCCCTTGCGTATGACGAGCCTTTGCCACCACGCGTTGACGTCGCGCCTGCAAACGCGGGCGACCTCGGGCTTGAACTTTTCGTAGGACGGCATGCCGAGAATTTTTTCGAGCCGCCCGATTTGCATTTTGAGGGAATCGCTCTCGAGGTTCTTCACCTGAAAGCCCGCGTTCAGGCGCGCCAAATCCCTGCCCGCCTCTATCAAGTCGCGCTTCGAGTTCGACGCCATCGACCAGAACGCCGCGAGATCGGAAAACTGCGACGAGAGCGAATCGACGGGCGCGCGAAACTGCTCGAATACGCCCTTTGCGCCGTCGCGCAGAGCCGACGGGGCGAACAGGCAAACCCCGAGGAGAACCGCGAAGATCGCCAGATTTCTAATCCCTGTCAGTTTGCGCCAATACATTTTTTATTTTTTCGCGCCCCGCGCGCCTTTTAAAAAAACGCGGGCGCGGGGCTTCCCGCGCCTTGCGCCTCGCGCCGCTTTCGCGCGAAAGCTATGAATTTTCTTTCGTCCAAAATTCGTAGTTTTGCAAAACCGCGCCCGTCCCGTTGACGACCGCGCGGAGGGGGTCGTCGGCGACAAAGCAAGGCAGCAGCGTGCTGGCGGTAATCCTCAAGTTGAGGTTGCGGATAAGCGCCCCGCCGCCCGCGAGAACGATGCCTCTGTCGACAAGGTCGGCGCTCAGCTGCGGGGAGATTTTTTCAAGAACCTCGTGGATCACGTCGGTGATCGCCTTAAACGCGTCGGAGAGCGCCTCGCGGATTTCCTGCGACGATACGAAAAGGGTTTTCGGCAGGCCCGAGACGGCGTCGCGCCCCTTCACTTCCCAAGTGAGCTCCTTCTCAAGCGGGAACGCCGAGCCGATGTTTATCTTGATTTCCTCGGCGGTGCGCTCGCCAATGATGAGGTTGTAGGCGCGCTTCATGTACTGGATAATGCAGTTGTCGAACTCGTCTCCGCCGATCCTTACGCTGCGCGAGCACACAACGTTTGAAAGCGAAATCACCGCCACTTCCGTCGTGCCGCCGCCGATGTCGACAATCATGCTCGCGTTCGGCTCCTCGATGGGAAGCCCGACGCCGATCGCCGCCATAAGGGGCTCCTCCTTCAGGCAGACCGACCGCGCTCCCGCGTGGATAGCCGACTCCTGCACCGCGCGGCGCTCGACTTCCGTGATGCCCGACGGCACCGCGACGACGACCCTCGGGGCGATAAAGCTGAACTGCTTCGACGCCTTTTCGATAAAGTAACGGAGCATAATTTCGGTGATGTCGAAGTCCGCGATGACGCCGACTTTCATGGGGCGGATAGCCGTGATATTGCCGGGCGTTTTGCCGAGCATTTTTTTTGCCTTTTCGCCGACGGCAACGACTTTTTTAGAATTGTTGTAAACCGCGACCACGCTGGGTTCGCTCATCACTACGCCCGAGTCCTTCACATACACGAGCGTGTTAGCCGTCCCGAGGTCGATGCCGATGTCGTTCGATAGAAAATCTTTGATGCCTGCCATGAATTTTCCGATTTTTTGCTGTTGATATAACGCGGAGCAAAGGTCTATACTGAAAACCTTTAATACACTGCCGATTACCTCCATAAGATTTCGCATTTTCGATGCGGTTGTCAACATATTTATTGGATTTATGAAACGCCTTTTTTCAATTTTCGCGCTTTTTGCGCTCGCGCAGGTTTGCTTTGGCGCGGGCGAAGTAAAGTTTTCGGCTCAGCCCCTGCCATGCGGCGACGGCGAAAAGCTCGAAGTTTTGCTGAAGTTTTCCATTCCCGAGGGCGTGCACATCTACGGGAAAGCCCCTGAACTCGGCTCTCCGACGGAGTTTGCATTTTCCATGCCGACCGGCTTTAAGCTCGAAAGCTTGAAGTGGCAAAAAGAGCAAAAATTTTCTTTCATGGGCTCGGAATATTCGGGATACGGCGGCGATGTCGAAATTCTCGCGACGCTCTCCTGCGCGGGGAAAGCCGCGGGCGAAAAAACTTTTGCCGTCGATGCGCAGTGGCTCGCCTGCTCCGACACCTGCGAGCCGCAGTCGGCGCGCGCCGAGTTCAAGGTTGATTTCGGCGCGGGCAAAACCGAAAACAGCCCGTTTGCCCCGTTCGCGGCGATCCTCGCCGCGGCGTTTTTGGGCGGGCTTATTTTGAATTTGATGCCGTGCGTGTTCCCCGTAATCGGATTAAAAATTCTCTCGTTCGCGAAAAGCTCCGGCGGGAAAGACGCGCTCATTGGGGCGGGGTTTTACACGCTCGGAATTGTGGCGTCGTTCCTGTCGCTCGCGGGAATTTTGCTCGGTCTGCGGGCGGCGGGAGAGTCTCTTGGCTGGGGCTTTCAGCTGCAAAATCCGGCGTTCTCGGCGGCGATGGCGCTTCTTTTCTTCGCGGTCGGATTGAGCTTCGCGGGGGTGTTTAAAATCGGCGCGGGATTCGCGGGCGGCGCGGGCTTCGCGGGCAAGGCAAAAAGCAAATGGTTTGAGTCCGCGCTTTCTGGAATTCTCGCCGTCTTGGTCGCGAGCCCCTGCACCGCGCCTTTTATGGGGGGCGCGCTCGGGGCGGCGTTCGCGGCGGAAATGCCCGCGGGGAAATCGCTTCTTATCTTTGCGTTTTTGGGTCTTGGAATGGCGTCGCCGTATGTGGCGCTCGCGGCGGTTCCGAGGCTCGGGGCGCTGCTTCCAAAGCCGGGAGCGTGGATGGAAAAGCTCGAAAAAATTTTGTCGGTGCCGATGTTCGCAACCGCCGCATGGCTCGGCTGGCTCTACTGGAGGCAGACGGGGAACTTTTCGCACATCGCGGGCGCGGCGGTTTTGCTTGGCATAGGTCTTGCCGTTTACGGGAAATTTTCCCTGCCGCACTTCTCAGCTTTGGCAAGGCGGCTCTCGCTTTTTGCGGCAGCCGCGGCGGCGGCGCTCGCGCTTGCAATCGTCTCGCTTCCCTCAGGCGAAAGCGGCGCAAAAAAATCAAATCCCGAAAACGCGTGGAGCGCGGAGAAAGTCGCCGAGCTTCGGGAGAAAGGCTTTCCCGTTTATGTGGATTTCACCGCCGACTGGTGCTTAACTTGCCGATACAATGAGCAAATTTTGCACTCCGAAAAAATCAAAAAGCTCTTCGCCGAAAAATCGGTAAAAGTCCTCGTGGGCGACTGGACGACGCGCGACGGGCGCATAACCGCCGAGCTCGAAAAATTCGGGCGCGCGGGCGTGCCCCTAAACATTCTCTACCCGCCGCGCGGCGAGCCGATTGTCATGCCCGCCATTCTCGGCGAGTCCGCGCTGATTGATGCGGTTGACAAAATAAAATAAAATGCCAAACTTTGCGCCTTAAGAATGAAGACGCAGACAAAAAAAATTATCGACCCCGCCGTCGCGGAAAAAATAGCGCGCAAATTCTCGACGCCCTGCTACGTTTACGACGAAGCCGCCCTCGCGCGGCAGGCAAAGGCGGCGCTCGCCTTTCCAAACGCGTTCGGGCTGACCGTTAGATACGCGATGAAAGCCGCCTCAAACGCGGCGATCTTGCGGCTTTTCAATTCGCTCGGGCTGCATATCGACGCGTCGAGCGGGTTCGAGGCGATGCGCGCGATTCGCGCGGGAATTAAGCCATGCCACATTTCGCTTTCGTCGCAGCAGCTTCCGAAAAACCTCGCCGAACTCGTCCGCCTCGGGGTGCTTTTCAACGCGTGCTCGATACATCAGCTCGAGTCCTTCGGGAAAATCGCGCGCGGGGCGGAGGTTGGCGTCAGGATAAACCCCGGGCTCGGCTCGGGCGGCACGAACAGGACGAACGTTGGCGGCCCGGCGTCGTCGTTCGGAATCTGGCGCGACTATATCCCCGAGATACTTTCCACCGCGAAAAAATACTCGCTTAAAATAGTGCGAATCCACACGCACATCGGATCGGGCTCCGACCCGCTCGTCTGGCAAAAAGTCGCGAAGATGAGCATAGACACCGTCGAACGGTTCCCCGACGTGCGAACTCTCGACATGGGCGGCGGCTTCAAAGTCGCGCGCGTGGAGGGCGAGAAATCGACCGACCTTCAAAAAGTCGGCAAACCCGTCGCGAAGCTCGTCGCGGACTTCGCCAAGCGCACAGGCAGAAAGCTGCATTTCGAGATAGAACCCGGCACGTTCCTTTTGGCGAACTGCGCGTGCGTGCTCGCCACCGTAAGCGACATCTGCGACACCGGCAAAGGCGGCTACAAATTCATAAAGCTCGACACCGGCATGACCGACATTCTCCGCCCGTCGCTCTACGGCGCGCAGCACCCGATTGAAATCGTCACGGCGAAGAACGCGGGGGCGTCGGAGCAATACATCGTCGCGGGGCACTGCTGCGAAAGCGGCGACATTCTCACCCCCGCCCCCGCCGACCCCGAAGCTCTCGCCCCGCGCAGGCTTCCCAAGGCGAAAATCGGCGACCTTTGCGCGATCGGCGGAGCGGGCGCATATTGCAGCTCGATGAGCGCGTCGAACTACAACTCCTACCCCGCCTCGCCCGAAGTAATGGTTTCGCGCGGCGGAAAAATAAAGCTTATCCGCCGCCGCCAGACCGAGGAACAAATCACCGAAAACGAACTATGATTGAAACGCAAACATCGGTGCGCGTCAGGTTCTCCGAGACCGACGCGATGGGCATTGTCTACCACGCGAACTATCTCGCGTGGTGCGAAGTCGCGCGGCTCGCGCTGATTGAGTCGATCGGGCTCAATTACCGCAAGATGAACGACGAGGGCTTCCACCTGCCGGTCGTCGAGGCGCACCTCAACTACAAATACCCCGCCAAATACGACGACATTGTCGTGCTCACCGCGCGCATCGCCGAAAGGCCGTCTGTGCGGATAAAAGTCGAGTACGAGATACGCGCCAACGGAAAGCTTCTCGCGACGGGGCACACCGTCCACGTCTTTGTAAACCTGCAAGGCATGCCCGTCAAACCGCCGAAAGAAACCGCGAAGATTTTGCTCGGCGCGTTCGACTCGAAGAAATGAAGCGGATTCTCGCCATAGCCCTTTCTGCGGCGTGCATCGCCGCGGGGTTTGTCATGCGCGAAAAAAATATCGGGCATAGAATGCCGCACGCCGACGAGGCCGAGCAGGCGACAACCGCCTCGGAGCTTATCGACACCGGCGTTTACAAATACAACCCCAACGGCCCGCACGGGCCAACGCTCTACTACTGGACGGCGGAAACGCTGGGCGCGCCGACCGGCGAGGCGCAAATTTCCGATTTTAGAAAAACCCTCGCGCCGATCGCCGCGGCAATTCTTCTCCTGCTGATTTTGACCGGGCGCTATCTCGGGCGGACGGCGGCGTGGGCGGGCGCGGCGTGCCTTGCGATGTCGGCGTTCTTTCAAATTTATTCGGGGTACTTCGTCCACGAAATTATTTTCGCGACCCTCGTTTACGCGCTCGCGCTCGCGGCGTGGCAGTTCGCTTGCTCGCCCAACGTTTGGCTCGCGCTGCTGGCGGGAATTTTGCTCGGGCTTTCGCAGGCGACGAAAGAAACGGCGGTGATTTCATACGCTGCGATGGCGGGCTCGTTCGCGGTCTGCGCGGCTCTCGAGCCGCGGATCCGCGAAAATCTAAAATGGATATTCTTTTCAAGGGCAGCGCCAAAACTGCTTCTTTGCGTATTCGCGGGCGCGGCGGCGGCGTTTGTGCTACTCTACTCGTCGTTCGGCTCCAACTGGGCGGGAGTAGCCGACGCGGTGAAATCGTATTGCCACTTTTTTGGCAAGGCGGGCTCTGAACAGCACGCGTCGGGCGCGTTGTTTTACATAAAGCTTCTTTTTATTCAAAAGAGCGGCGGAGCGTATTTCGGCGAGATCGCGATTTCCGCGCTCGCGATTTTCGGATTTCTCGCGGCGTGCCTTTTTAGAAAAAAATCGCCATGGCAATGCACGTTCGCGATCTACGCGTTTTTGAACGCGGTTTTCGCGGTCGCGGCGCTCTCTTTGATAACTTATAAAACGCCGTGGCTTTTGCTTTCGCCGTTTGTGTTCATCTGCGCCGTGGCGGGGTTTGGAGCCGCTCGCATGGTCTTGCAAAAAAATGTTTGGATATGCCTTGCGGCGGCGGCGCTCTTGGGTGTTCTCGCGTGGCGGCAGTTCGCGCTCGCCTCGAACGCCTCCGTCCGCTTCGACAGCGATCCGCGCAACCCTTATATTTATTCGCACACCGTGCGCGATTTTGGAAATCTCATAAGCCGCGTAAACGCCGCCGCGAAATTTTCGCAGTATGAAAGCGACATTCCCGTCGCGTTCATCACTGAAAACTCCCCGTGGCCGGCGCCGTTTATGCTTCGCCAATACCGCAACGCGGGCTTTTGGAGCGGCGGAGAAATCCCCGAAAACATCGAAGTGTTCGACGTTGTCGTGTGCGACGCCCCGCTCGCGGCGGCGGTCGGGAAAAAGCTCGACCCTCAAAAATACGAGACCGAGCTTTACGGGCTGCGAAAAAATCTTCTGCTCACCGCCTATATCAAAAAAGATATTTTTGATAAAATAATTTCCGAGGAAAAATGATTAAAAAAATTTTGGCGATTTTTCTTTTGTGCGCCGCGCTCGTTGTCGCGGCGGCGGCGGCGGCGCTGTTTTTCCCGAGCGTGCAAACGCGCCTGATAAACTCGGTATCGCCGGAATTTCGCGTCGGGCGCGCGGCGATAACGCCGTCCTCGGCGACATTTGAAAACGTCTCCTGCGGCGAGTTCGCCCGCGCCGAAAAAATCGAATTAAGCTATAAATTAAAAAGCCTGCTTTTGGGCGAAATTAACATTCCAAGCGCGAAAATTTCGGGCGCGTCGGTCGACACTTCCAAGTTCCCGCGCCCCCGTCCCGCGGAAGAAAAAGCGCAAAAAGTCTCGCAAGCGGCGCAACCAAAGGGTTCCTCCGAAAAGCCCGCGCAAGCGGCGGCGCGAACAGAGAAAAAAGAAACGCCCAAAGACGCGGCGAAACTTCCGTTTGATTTTATCCTTGGCGAGCTTTCCGCCGACGTCTCGGTTGACGGCAGGCGGTTCGACATTTCCGCCAAGGGCGTAAAGTTCGGCGGAAGCTTTCCCGCGCCCGAGGGCGCGGTGCAGGCGCGCTCGGGGGAATACGTTTTCAAGGCGTCGTCTGCGGCGGAAAAAAAATTCGCGCGCGTAAAGTCGATTCTCGAGGGCGGCGGAAAAACGCTCGCGCAGATGTCGGCCGAAGTGCCGGCGGATTTCTCGTCGGTCGCGGCGAAGATCAGAATGGACATCGACAATGCGGCAGCCGCGCAGTTTCTGCCCGAAAGCGTCAAGCTGCCCGATTTCGCCCTCGCGCTCTACGCGGAGCTCGCGCTCTCGGAAGGCGGGGAAAACGCGTCGGTAAAGATTGTCGCAGACTCCAAAATTTCAAAGCTTTCAAAACTCTCGGAAAGCCTCGCGCCCCTCGGTGAATTTTCAATCAACGCGAGAATCGACGCGGAAAAATCGGGCGAAAAAATCGAGGTTCGCAAATTCGAGTCGAACATTTCCGAGGGCGGCGAGGCGCTCGCCGAAATCTCCGCAAAGCCGTTCGCCGCGGGCTCGCCCGAGGAGCTTGAAAACGCCGAGCTTCTCGCGGTGCTCTCCCTGCCCTCGCGCATACCCGAAGCCTTTATGCCCGATTCTTTCAAAATTTCCGCCGAAAGAATTTGCGCGAAACTTTCCTTAAAAAAGCGCGGCGGCAAATACAAAGTTTCCACAGTCTCGCCGCTCTCGCTTACGGACGCGAAAATTTTGCGCTCCGGAGAAATTGTAGCGTCCGGCTTAAATCTGTTCTTCGACCTCTCCGCGGCGCTTGGCGAAAAGTCCGAAGCGAAAATCTCGATGCTCTGCGCCGACTCAAAAACCGACAAGCTTGAGCTCGCCGCAGACCTGAAATACGACGGCATGACCGCCGAAGCGGAAGTTTCGGGCGGCGGCTCGCTAAAGCCGATGCTCTCGCGCGTGCGCTCGGTTTCGTTAGGGAAAACCCCGCCGATGAATTTCAAGCTCGGCGCGGCGCTCGCGTGCTCGCAAACCGAGCTTGTCGTCAAGCGCTTCAACCTCGACGTTTCCGAAGCGGGCGGCGCGGCGGCGACGAAGATTTTTGCAAAGTCGCCCCTCGTTTACGATTTTGAAAAGTCGCGCCTTGCCCCGCAGAGCGGCTCGGAACTGATCGCGGCGGACTGCCCGAACTTCCCGTTCGCGGCGATAAAGCCTTTCTTGTCGGGCGTCGACGCGGCGAAAGCGTCGTTCTCGGGCGTTCTTTCCGAGAGCAAAAGCGGCTCGTACACGGCGGACTTTTCGGTTTCCGCCTCGGGGCTTTCATACGCCAAAGACGGCAAAGCCTACGCGCGCGACCTTTCCGTTTCGGCTGAGGGAAACGCATTATATAATAAAGACGCCGCCGAGATTTCGCTCAAAAACGGGCGCCTTGGCGCGGGAGGCGCGGAATTTTGCACGTTTTCGGGAGGCGCGAAAATGTCGGACGGCTTCGCGAAAATTGTCTCCGCGAACGTTTCGCTCGAGACCGCGCTCGCGCCCATTTTCGTGCAGCCGGCGCTGCTAAAATATTCCAACATCTCGCGCGGGACGGCGGAGATTTCCGCAAGCTACGGCGGCGGCGAGACGAATCTAAAAATTGCCGCGCACTCCGTCTCGACGCGCACTGCCATGGAAGTTTTGGACAAAGTGCAGGCGAGCGTCAAGCTCTCGGGCGAAAGCGTTTTTGCCAATGTCCGCGCAGACTCGAAGCTCGGACATTCCGACGCGTCGCTAACCTGCTCCGAAAGCGGCGGCGCGGTCTCGGCGAAGCTTGAGGCGAAATCCCTTGTTCTCGAGGACGCCCTCGCGCTCGCCGGCGCGTTCTCGAACCCGACGTACTCCGAGGAAACCGCGCCTAAAAACGCCCCTCAAACTGGTAAATCGCAGCGGATTGTAAAACCTTCGCTCGCCGTCCTCGAAGAAAGCAAAAAGCGCCCCGACGAAATCGCCAAGCGCGACAAAAAAGCGTTCTGGAACGTCGGGAAAAATGTTTCGCTCGGGGTGTCGGCGCAAAAGCTGCTGTACAAAAATTCGCTTCTGTTGGAGGGCTTCTAGGCGGACGCTTCGGCGTCGCCCGAACTGCTCGAGCTTCGCGGAGTCTCGGGCAAATTCATGGGCGCGGACATCTCAGCGGGCGCGCAAATAACGTTCTCGGAAAGCGCGAAAATTCCATACGAGCTAAAGCCGTCCTCGATTTCGCTAAAGTCGTTCGAGGCGTCAAAAATTTTCTTCGACTCCGCCAAGCCCGCGATATCGGGGCTGTTCGACGCCGACATTCGCGCGGAGAGCTCCGGCAACAACGCCGAGCACCTCTTGCGCTATGCCACAGGCAAGGCGTCGATACGCTCGCGCTCGGCGGGCGCGCTCAGGATTCTCGACAGCGACACAATCGCGGGCGGCGGCGCGGCTCTCGCGGGCGGAATTTTAAAGCTCGCGGGGAAAATCCTAAAAAACAAAGTCGCGGAACTCGACGGCATGGGCGATGTCGTGGGCATGCTTGCGAAAGCCGAATTTTCCGAAGCGGCGGTCGAGATGTCGAGAAAAGCCCCCGACTACAACTACAACATCGATTCCGCCGCGATAAAAACCGACGCGCTTTTGTTCTCCTCTAAAAACGGCAAAATTTATTTCGACCCCGACCTGCCGTTTTCGGGGCAGAAGCTCGAGATACCCGTCTCGATTTTCGTGAAAGGCTCGGCGAAAACGCTCTTTGAAAAAATCGGCTACGCCAAGAGCCAAAGCGACGCTGAGGGTTACTACCGCGGCCCGTCGTTCACCGTCGAGGGAACGGTCTCGCGCCCGACGAACGACCTGCTCGACATTCTGACGTCGGCGACGGGCGCGGTGAAAAACGTCCTCGAAAAAATAAACTTTTTCAAGCAATAGAAAATATATGAAAAAATCACATAAAATATTATTTACGGTTTTCGCGCTGCTTTGCGCCTGCGCGTGCTTCGCGGACGCAATAAAAGTCGCCTGCGTGGGGGACTCCATAACCTACGGGGCGCGCCTGCAGCCGCGCGATCAGCAATGCTATCCCGCGCAGCTTGCGAAAATCCTCGGCGGCGGCTACGAGGTGCGCAACTTCGGTGCCAGCGGCACTACCGCGCTTTCCAAAGGCAACTCCCCCTACATTCAACAAAATCAATACCGCGACGCGCTGAATTTCAAGCCCGATATTGTCGTGATAGGGCTTGGCACGAACGATTCAAAATCGCAAAACATGGCGCACATCGCGGACTTCGAGCGCGACCTTTCCGACATCGCGCAGTCCTTCGCCAAGCTCGATTCCAAGCCTAAAATCTACCTTTGCATTCCCATGCCCGCGTTCCGCTCCGGCAAGCAAATCGACGCCGAACGCGTGCGCTGCGAGATAATCCCGCGGGTGCGCAAAGTTGCGGAGTCGCTCGGGCTTGAAATTATCGACCTTTATTCGCGGTTCGACGGCAAGGGCGATCTCTTCCCCGACAAAATCCACCCCAACGCCGAGGGGGCGAAACTCATGGCGGAAATCGTTGCGAAAAAAATAGCGAAATGAAAAAGACCACAAAATATATTCTCGAAAAAAAAGGCGCGGAGAAGATCGCGATGATCACCGCGTACGACGCAATGTTCGCGTCTCTCGCCGACGCCGCGGGCGCGGACATAATCCTCGTGGGAGACTCCGTCGGCAACACGGTGCTCGGGTATTCCTCGACCGTCCCCGTAAGCGTGGACGACATGGTTCACCACACCGCCGCCGTCGCGCGGGCAAAGCCGAGCGCGCTCGTCGCCGCTGACCTGCCGTTCGCGCGCGCGCACTACTCGTTCGACAGCCTGCTCGACGACTGCCGCAGGCTCGTGCAGGAGGGCGGCGCCGACGCCGTTAAAATCGAGGGCGGCGCGGAAATGGCGGACAAAATTTCCCGACTCGTCAAGGCGGGGATAGCGGTGATCGCCCATATCGGGCTTGAGCCGCAGCAGGTCTTGCGGCTCGGCGGATACAGGAAATTCGGCAAAACGCCCGAGGAGCGCGAAAAAATTCTCGCCGACGCGAAAGCCCTCGAAAAGGCGGGCGCGTTCATCGTCCTCATGGAGATGACCGACGCCGACTGCGCCGCCGAAGTCACGCGCTCGCTGAGCGTGCCGACGATCGGAATCGGCTCGGGCGCGGGCTGCGACGGGCAGGTTCTCGTCTGCGCCGACATTCTCGGGTTCTCGAAAAATCCGCCGTCGTTCGTCAAGCAATACGCGAAACTCGGCGACGCCGCGGTCGATGCGTATTCGCGGTTTATCGCCGACGTGCGCGATGGGAAATTCCCCGAAAAATAATATGCGAAAATACGAACTGCGAAAATCTCCCATTCACGGAACGGGGGTGTTCGCCGCCCAAGACATCACAAAGGGCGAGTTCATAATCGAGTATCTCGGCGAAATCGTAAGCCGCGGCGAGGCGAACGCGCGCGGCATTGCGTGCGAAGCTCGCGCCAAGGAAAGCGGCGGCGGGGCGGTCTTTATCTTCGAGCTGGACGCCGAGCGGTGCATCGACGGAAATTTTCCCTATAACGATGCGCGGTTTATCAACCACGCGTGCCGCACGAACTGCGAAGCCGTCCGCGAGGGCGACCGCATTTTGTTTTACGCCGCGCGCGACATCTCTGCCGGCGAGGAAATTCTCTACAACTACGCCTACCCGCTCGAAAATTTTCTCGACCACCCCTGCAACTGCGGCTTCCCCGAGTGCGTGGGCTACATTGTATCCGAGCTCGACAGAAAAAAGCTTCGCCGCCTGCTTCGCGGCAGAAAGCCGAACCGCCCAAAAAACGGCTAAGCTATTTTTTTGAAACCGTCGCTTCAAGCGCGGCTACGCGCTTTTTTTCGCCGCCCGCGCACTGAATTATCAGCTCCCCTGTGTCCGCGATTCCCGACGCTACTCCAAAAAGTTTTTCGCCGCCCGCGTCAACTTGTATCTCCCGCCCGCAAAGCCAGTCGCGCCGCGCGAAGCGCGCGCGCGCGCCCTCCGCCGACGTTTGTCGCGATGCTTTAAAAGCCGCGATAGCCAGACACGCGGCGACCTTTGCGGCGGAAATTTCCCTTTCACACGCGCTTTGCAAATCGCCTATCGGCGCGGCGAAATCGGAAAATCCCTCGCCCGCGTTTTTAAGCGGAAAGCAGTTTACGCCGATCCCCAGCACAGCCGTCTTTTTTCCGCCCGCGCCGATTTTAAGCTCGGTCAACATTCCCGCGATTTTTTTGCCGCCAATCGAATAGATGTCGTTCGGCCATTTTATCAAAATTTTTGCGCCGAAAATTTTTTCAAGGGCGTCGCAAATTTCAATCGCAGCGCGGACGGTGAACGATTGCAAGAGCTCGGGGACATCGGGCAAATCGAGCGCGAACGATATGCAAAGGGAGCTCTCCGGCTCGGACACCCATTTGCGCGAGAGCCTGCCGCGCCCCGCGCTCTGCACGCGCGCCGCCGCCGCAAATGGCGCGCCCGCGCCGCCGCCAAGAAGCCGCGCAGCCTCGGTGTTCGTGCTTTGGCATTCGTCGAACCAGAACAGCCCGCCGCAAAAACCCGCTTTTTTTAGCTCGCTTTCGAGGGTTTCTTTGTCGAATTTTTCGGGCATATTCGGCAATGCGCGCCTATTTTAGAACGCCCGATTTTTTCTGGCTGAAAACGAGCTTGTCGCCGCTTAGCGAAACGCTGACTTCGCCCGCAGACTCCGAGATCGCGCCCTTGAGGATTTCCTCGGCGAGCGGGTCTTCAAGCTCGCGCTCGATCGCGCGCTTTAGCGGGCGGGCGCCGTATTTTTCGTCCCAGCCTTTCGAGATGAGAAAGTCCTTCGCGTCGGCGTCGAGCGAAAGCGACATTCCCTTTTCGGCGAGCCGCTCGGCGAGCTTCGCGATTTCAAGATCGACGATTTTTTCCATGTCGGGCTTTTGCAGCATTCTGAACAGGACGATCTCGTTTATGCGGTTGAGAAATTCCGGGCGGAAAGATTTTTTCATCTCGTCGAGGACTTTCTCCTTGAGCTTGGAATAGTCTTCCTCCAAGTCCGCCGAGCCGAAGCCCATGGACGGGTTCTTCTGGAGGATGTGCGCCCCGACGTTGCTCGTCAAAATTATGATCGTGTTGCGGAAATCGACCGACCTTCCGAGGCTGTCGGTGAGCCTTCCCTCCTCCAAAACCTGAAGGAGAATTTGCGCGACGTCCGGGTGCGCCTTTTCGATTTCGTCGAAGAGGATCACGCTGTAGGGGCGGCGCCTGACCTGCTCTGTCAGCTGCCCGCCGTCTTCGTGCCCAACGTATCCGGGCGGCGATCCGATCAGCCGCGAGACCGAATATTTTTCCATGTACTCGGACATGTCGAACTGTATCAGCGCCTCCTGCTTGCCGAACATTTGCTCGGCGAGGGTTTTTGCCAGATACGTCTTGCCCACGCCCGTCGGTCCGAGGAAGAGGAACGATCCTATCGGGCGCTTCGGGTCTTTCAGCGACGCCCTCGAGCGCCGCAGCGCGCGCGCGATGACGCCCGTCGCCTCGGGCTGCCCGATGACGCGCCCGCGCAGATACTCTTCAAGCTCGAGCAGCTTGCGGCTTTCCTCCTGCTCCATTCTCGAGAGCGGGATTCCCGTCCACGCGGCGACGACTTGGTAGATGTCCTCCTCGCCGACTTCCACGCGCAAATTTTCAATCGATTTTTTCCACGCGCGGACGATGTCCTCTTTCTGGCCCGCGAGGGACTTTTCGAGATCGCGGAATTTTGCGGCGTCCTCATAGCGCTGCTCGCGGATTGCGTCCTCTTTTTTGGAATCCGCCTCGGCGATTTTCGCGTTGATAGCCTCGACTTCAGGCGGGCGCTCCATCGTCTTGATGCGCGCGCGCGAGCCCGCTTCGTCGATGACGTCGATCGCCTTGTCGGGCAGATAGCGCGAGGTGATATACCGCTCGGAGAGCCTTACAGCAGCCTCGAGCGCGGCGTCGGAGAACACGCAGTGGTGGTGCTTCTCGTAGTTGGCGCGAAGCCCCTTGAGGATTTTCACCGCGTCCGACGACGACGGCTCGTCAACCTTGACGCTCTGAAAGCGCCTGTCGAGGGCGCTGTCTTTTTCGATGAATTTTCTGTACTCTGCGATTGTCGTCGCGCCGATGCACTGGAGCGCGCCGCGGGAAAGCGCGGGCTTAAAGATGTTCGAGGCGTCCATTGCCCCCTCGGCCGCGCCCGCGCCGACGATCGTGTGGAGCTCGTCGATAAACAAAATTACGTCGCCCGATTTTTCAATCTCCTCCATGACCGACTTTATGCGCTCCTCGAACTGCCCGCGGTACTTCGTTCCCGCGACCATGAGCGCAAGGTCGAGAGTGATCACGCGCTTTGAGGCGATGATCTCCGGAACTTCGCCCGAGGCGATCGCCCGCGCGAGCCCCTCGACGATCGCGGTCTTGCCCACGCCCGCCTCGCCGATGAGAACGGGGTTGTTCTTCGTGCGGCGGCATAGGATTTGGATAACGCGCATAATCTCGGTGCTTCTGCCGACGACTGGGTCGAGCTTGCCGTTTTTCGCGAGCTCGGTAAGGTCTCTGCCGAACGCCTTGAGCGCGCTTTGCCTGCCCTGCTCGGGGCGTTCCGCGCCCTCGCCGAAAAGGTCGCGTTCGGGGTCTTCGGGCATGTCGCCGACAAATTTCGGGTCGAGCTCGGCGAGAATTTGCCTGCGGCAGGAATCGATATTCACGCCGAGCTCGCGCAGCACTTGCGCCGCCACGCCCTCGCCCTCGCGGAGAAGCCCGAGGAGAATATGCTCTGTGCCGATATAGTTGTGCTTGAGCTCCGACGCCTCGTAGGAGGCGAGAGCCAGCACTTTCTTGACCCTTTGCGTATGCTGCAATTCGGAGACATCGCCCTCTTGCGGGACGTCGCCGACTTTGCGGACGATCGCCTCAACCGCCTTTTCGGTGCTAACGCCCATCTTTTTGAGCACGCTCACAGCCACGCCCTGCCCGAGCCGTATCAGCCCAAGCAGAATGTGTTCCGTGCCGATATAGTTGTGCTTGAGGCGTTCCGCCTCTTTGCGAGCCAAAGTCAGCGCCTGTTGCGCTCTCGGAGTGAGATGTTGCATGACAAATCCTTTGCGTTATTTGATTTTCGGTTCGGGGACGGCGGCGGCGAATGCGTTGACAAACGCCGCCCGTATTTTGTCGCGCTCGTCGGCGGGGATATTTTCGCCGCAGCGGAACTTCTCGCACAGGTGCGAGGGTTTTATTTGGATCATGAGCGCGTCGATATCGCGCACCAGCTGCGCCGCGCCTTTGAGAAACCCCATGTCGGCGGCGAGCCTTACTGTTGAAAGGAGGGAAATCGATTCTTCGGTGTCGATTAGTTTGCAGCTGCGAAGAAGCGCGAGCGCGCGGGAGATTTTGTCGGACAAAAGCAGCGGCTCTTCCTCGAGCATTTTGGCGCGGGCGTTTGCCTCGAACTCGCAGAGCTTGTTTCCGAACTTGACGATTTTCTCGACAATCTCGTCTTCGGAAAGCCCGAGCGTCTGCTGGTTCGAGAGCTGGAAGAACGCCCCGAAGGTGTCGCTGCCCTCGCCGTCGGCGCCGCGCACGACCATTCCGAGCTGGTTTAGCCCGCGCACGATTTTTTCCATCTGCCCCGACATCTGCAAAACCGGCAGGTGCATCATCAGCGACGCCCTCATTCCCGTGCCGGTGTTCGTCGGGCACGCGGTCAGATACCCCACCTGCTCGCTGTAGGAATATTCGAGATTTTTCTCGACGGCGTCGTCGGCGGCGTCGAGATCTTTCCATAGGTCGGCGAGGCACTCGCCTTTTCCGATCGCCTGAATTCGGAGGTGGTCCTCCTCGTTGATCATTGCCGAGACGGGCGACTTTGGCGCATAGAAAACGCCCGATGTGCGCGCGGCTGGAAGCTCGCGGCTTGCGATTCTGTCCTCGATGAGCATTTCGCGCCAGAACTCGGTAAGGTCGGACATTCTCGCGATCATTGCGCGCTTTGCGCCCTTGATTTTTAGAAGCGCGGCGGCGCACTCGTCGAACACGCGCGAAAGGTCGGCTTCGGAGGCGGCGTTTGGAAAGCGCGCTCCCGCCACGTTCCGCGCGAGCCTTACGCGCGAAGTCATGATTATCGCCGAATTTTTTGCGTACATCGCGGTGTTATTTGTTGTGTTCGGAAATTGATTTTATTTTGTCGCGCAGCGCCGCGGCGTCTTCGTAGCGCTCTTCCGAGAGCGCGGCGTCGAGCTTTTTCTGGAGGGATTCGCGGGTTTCTTCGGGGTCTTCCTGCGGGGCTTGCTGCTTTGCTTTTTGGAGATTTTTTTTCAGCGCGGCGTGCTTTGCCTTTACTTGGCTGATGATTTCGCCAAGCTCGCACGCGATGGTGTCGCCGACGGCGTTTGCGAGGGGCTCAAAGCCTTCGGGAATCTCGAAGGAGATATCGACATTCGGGGCGTGGTTTTTGGGGGATTTCCCTTTGTGCTGCGTTCCCGCCTGCAAATTGGAAAATATCTCGAGCAGCCTTCTGCCGAGCTCGGAGTAGCAGCTCGGGCACGAGAACCGCGCGCCCTTTTCGATTTCCACGAGCGACGCCCCGCACTTGGAGCACTCGTTCACCTTGACGATTTCCGAGGTCATCATCATGTCGAAATCTTTGAGATTCGGGAAGAGATCTGCGGGCAGGCTCGCGGAGTCGAGCGACGCTTTTTCGGCGCACTCGGAGCACAGGTGCACTTTCATTTTTTTCCCGTTGACGATTTTCGTGATATGCACCGTCGCGGGTTTTCCGCAGATGTCGCATTTATATTCAGTAGCCATTTGTTTTGCGGTTATTGCGGGCTTCCCCAGCCCGCTTTTTTACGCCAGTTTTAGGAGTTCGTCGGTCGATGGAATGTCCCTTATAATTTGGGACTGCATCGGCCCGACTCCTATATATCGCAAATTTGGAATATTTCTTAAGCCATTTTTTGAAGCGACCTCTATCACGCTCTTGACGCAGAAGGCGGCGTATCTTTTTGCGTTTTCGGGGAGCGCGGCGAAGGAGCGCACTTTGGAGATGTCCTCCGACCAGCCGGGCAGCTGCGCGTAGCGCGGGCGGAGGGTTTTGCGCAGCGAGTCGTTGCGCGGCACGCCCCAGTAAACCGTGCCGTCGGGCGCGATGTAGGAAGTGCAGACGAGAAGCTCGCCGCCGTTCCACGCGCCCGAGTACGAGAGCGCGTCGAGCTTGTTTATGACGATGTCGTCGTAGCCGCCGTAGCGGAGCGCGTCGCCTTTTTCTACGGCGTCGAACCAGCCTACCATTCTCTGCCTGCCGGTGCTTGTGCCGTATTCGAGCTCTTTAAGCTTTTGGGCGAGGGGGTGGGCGTCGTCCATTCTTGTGAGGAAAACGTGGGTGCCGACTTTTGTGTCGTAGGCTTTGCAGCAGCCGAGCGTATGCACCGCGCGCAGCGGAATGCCCGCGCTCTGGAAAAATTCGGGCACTCCCGTGTGCGACGCCGTGACGTTCGGGGCAAAACCGTGCCGCTTGTCGAGCCAGTAGGACTGCCCGTATTCGCCGACGATATACCTGCCCTCGGAGACCGCCTTAAGGCACGCCTCGCGCACGTCGCCGATGTTCGACGCGAGCCTGCGGCCGGCGTTCCAGTAGTCCTCCGCGACGAGCTTCGCGTTAATCTCGAACGGGTTTTCGCCCATATATTTTTTAAAGTCGAAGTCCGACTCCGCAAAGACGCCCTCGTTGATGGATTCGGCGTTCGCCCGAAGCTCGGCTTTTGTGAGCTTGTCGAAGAACGACGCCCACGTTTCGGGCGAGACTTTGCAGACGTATTTTATCGTGTCGCACGCGCGGGCAAGGCGCGCTGAAATTTTCCGCTCGAAGTCCTCGCGCTTGCCGAGAAATTCCGCGTAGCAGATCTGGAACTGCCCGACTTCGTCGGCATACGAGGGCGTGATGCCCCTGCCCGTCGAGCCGCGGGGCTCGTCGCCGAGGACGTTTACGCGGTAGTCTTCCCACGCGAGGTCGAGCAAGCGATGCCCGACGTCGCTTACCATCGCGCGCTCGTCGATGAGCAGGCGGTCGAAAATTTTGTATCCGCGCTTTTCGAGGGGCGCGCCCTCCCATAGGAATTTGCGCGGGTCAGCCACGACGCCCGCCCCCACGGCGAGGGTCTCGACGTCGTTTTCGATGACGCCCGCGGGGAGCAAATTGAGCTTGACTCCGCCCGCGGTGTGCCCAGAGTTCGCCCCGCCGTTGACTTTCATCACGATCGCGGCGATGTCCTTGCGCCCCGAGCGCGACTTAAGTTCGTCTATGATTTCATAGACGAGGCGTCCTTTTCCTTCGTCGCCCATGCTGATTCCCACATCGGCGATAATTTGGCTTTTAAAATCGGTAAGCATTGGGTTTCTCTTATATAATAAAAATCAAGGTCGGATAGAATGGACCTTTGCGCGGATTTTACAACATCAATTTTCAAAAAAAACGTTTTTGTTGCGGCGGCGCGGGGCGGAAAAAAAGCTTGCTCCGCGCGGGAACGGTCGGCATATTCGTTTTTCAACCCGAATTTTAAATGCAAAATTTCCCCGATGAGCGGATATTTTGTGATATGAAAAAATTTTACGCAACAATTTTGGCACTTTTGGCGGTTTTCGCGCATCTTCACGCGGGCGCGAACCCCGCGGTTTATGGCGACATTCCCGACTACGGCGAGCGCTACTTAAGCCCCGATTTTATCAAGCTCTCGAACGGGCGGGTTTTCGTCACCGCGCGGACTGGCGACGAGCTCATTATTTTAAAGGGCGAAAAAGTCGAAAAGCGGGTCGCACTCGGCGGGCACCCGTCGGGAGTGGCGCTCTCGGCGGACGGCTCGCGGGCGTATGTGACAATCGGCGCGCCCGACGGCAGGCTGCTTGAAATCGACACTTCGCGCGGAAAGATTTTGCGCGAAGTTCCCGCGGGGCACATGCCGCGCGCGGTGGAAATTTCCCCCGACGGCAAGACGCTCTTCGCGGCGAACCAGTTTGAAAACCTCGTCCGCGCCTACGACGTCTCCAGCTTAAAAAAAATCGCCGAGGGCAAGGCGGTGCGCGACCCGTTTTCCGTCGCGCCCACGCCCGACGGCAAAAAGCTTTTCGCCCTAAACCAGCTGCCCGAGTCCAAGGGCGGCCTTTACGAGGAAAACATCGCCGCCGCGGTGAGCGTTCTCGACGCCGCGAGCTTAAAAAAAATCGCCGACATTCCGCTTCCCAACGGCTCGATAAACGCGCAGGAGATAATCGTCTCGCCCGACGGAAAGCTCGCCTACTGCACGCATGTTGTGGCGCGCTTCAACGTTCCCACGACGCAGGTCGAGCGCGGCTGGATAAACACGAACGCCGTAAGCGTCGTCGACGTTTCCAAAAACAAGCTTTTGGCTACGGTGCTTCTCGACGATATCGAGCTTGGCGCGGCGAACCCGTACGGCGCGGCGTTCGCCGAGGGCGGGAAGAAGCTTTTGGTCGCGCACGCGGGCACGCACGAGATAAGCGTCATCGACCGCGAAGCGCTGGATTCGCGCATATTTTCCGCGTTTGAAAAATCGCGCGACGCCTCGAAAACTTTTGACGACATCTGCAACGATCTCGCCTTTCTTTCGGGGATACGCGCCCGCGTGAAGCTCGAGGGCTTCGGTCCCCGCCACCTCGCGGCGGAAGGGGGCGTAGCGTATGTGGGCATGTATTATTCCGACACCCTCAACAGGGTCGATTTGTCGAAGAACAACCGCGTTGAAAAAATTTCGATAGGCGGCAACGAGACCCTCAACGAGCTTCGGCTGGGCGATCTTTATTACCACGACGCCTCGCTGTGCTTCCAAAAGTGGCTCTCGTGCGTCACCTGCCACACCGAGGTTCGCTCCGACGCCTTGAATTGGGACTTGCTCAACGACGGCATGGGAAACCCCAAGCAGTCGAAATCCATGCTTTTCGCGCACTTCACCCCGCCGACGATGATCACCGGCGTTCGCAAGACCGCCGAGCTTTGCGTGCGCAAGGGCATACAATATATACTGTTTACCCGCCGCCCCGAAAAGGACGCGCGCGCCATCGACGCCTACATGAAGGCGCTCCTTCCCGTGCGCAGCCCATATCTTGTCGGGGGGAAGCTGAACGAGTCGCAGGAGCGCGGCGAATTTCTTTTCGAGCAGGCGAAGTGCTCGCACTGCCATTCGGGCGAATATCTCACCGACATGAAAAGCCACGATGTCGGCTCCGGATTAAACGAATACGCGGGCTACGCGTTCGACACCCCCACTTTGCGCGAGGTATGGCGCACCGCTCCCTATCTTTACGACGGCAGGGCGCGGACAATCTTCGACATGTTTAAAAAATTCAACGCCGCCAACAAACACGGCTTGACGCGCGACCTTTCCGACGACGACCTGCGCGACCTTGAAGCGTATGTTTTGACGCTTTAGCAGGCTGGCAGCCGCCTGCCGCGTGAAAGCACGGCTGATGCTCCGTTTCGCGCGGTCTGCCGACCGCTCGCGTACGTTAAGTACGCCACGCGCCCGTCAGCCCCCGCGAATACTCGCCTGAGCCGCACTTTGACGCGGCACTGAATATCACTGCGCGGGCTTTGCCCGCGCGGTAGATTTTAAATAAAGCTTGCGGACAGCTGAAAGAATACCCAAACAAATGAAAGGGGAAGAACCGAGATATTGCGCGGCAGCGCAATCGGTTCTCGGGGGCGTAAGCCCCCGCAATGCCGTGCAGGCTGCTAGCCTGCCGCCCAAAAAAAAATTTCAAAAAAAAGCGATTATTTTGTTGACATCGCTTTGCCCGCTGTATTTTTTATTTTTGATTTTTTAAATAACCGCACATTCAAACAAACAATAATATGAAGAAAATCCTATCTATTATTCCCCTGATTGCATTCGCGGCGGCGCTGAACGCCACGGAAGTAGTCGTTACGCCTACGTCTACAGACCGCCAGAGCATCGTCGTGCCCGAGCACACAAGCAATGCCGACACTCTTACGTTGAATTCGAAGAGCTATGAGAAATACACCGCGGACCCCAAAACGACATACGCCTCGGTCAGGGCGATAAAAGGCGAAGGCTCCGGAAACGCCAACTTTGCATGGGGCACGCTGATTATCGACGCCAACACAGAGGAAGCCAACTACACCGCCCTGTCCGCGGCGAAGTGGACGCACAATCTTTTTACTTTGAATTTTAAAAATTCCGCCTCGAGCTCGACGCCCATCGCCGTCAATTTCGGCAGCGAACTGAACATTTACAGCGGTTCGGATAAATCCGTCCAAAAGCAGTATATTATTTTTGACGACACCACCTACAATGTTTCGGCGACAACCGTCACCATCGGCAATAACATCAATTCCGGAAAAAACACCTCGACATTCACTGTTAATTCTGGCTCGAGAGTCAACTGGACGGGCACCACCTTTTACATAAGGCAAAGCGGCATTGTCGATGTTTACGGCAGGTTGGACGTTGGCGGCACGGTGCATCTCGACCAAGCCGGCGCGGCTCTCAATATTAAAAACGGCGCCAAATTTGTCTTCACCGCCCCCAAAGCTTTCAAGATGGTTGAGGGCACGACGATGACAATCGGCTCGGGCAGCACGGTGACATTCGTCCCCGGCAACACCTTGACTCTCGGCGGCACGATTACCTCCGCCTCGGCGCTCAATTTCTATCTGATTGACTCCGCGACTGGCACATTTACCCAGACCAGCGGCGGCGTGCAATTCTTCCGCCCCGCCACGTTTAACAGCGGCGCCGACTGGACCGCCTACGACAAAATAACCCTGAAAGGCAGCGACGAAACCGTTGACCGCACCGCGACTGTAACCGTCAACAGCGGCGCTGACTTCGCCGTTCAAAACGCCAATCCTGCCACGCACACCGGCCGCATAATTTTCAGCGGCAACAACAACCTCGTTCTCAACAAAGCAAACGCCATTACCGACGAAAGCGGCAACCCGACGAAACTCGTCACGGTATCCGGCACGAAAAACAACAGAATGACGGTCAACGCCGATCAGGATTTCTTCCGTGTTTACGTCAACAATTCCGACTTGAGTGTTTACATGAACAACACTGCCGTCCTACGCTTTACGGAAGAAGGCTTCGTCTCGTCAAACGGCGCGTTCATGCACGTTTACAATTTCCGCGAAGAATCGCTCTATATCGCGTATAGCGAGTCTATGGCGGAAAGCGTCGCAAACTATGTAAAGCTCTATGACGGCGATGAAACGTTCCTCGGCATGGCGACCCTCGGCACCGACGGCTGGGTAACCCTCGCAATCCCCGAGCCCGCCACCTACGCGGCGTTTTTCGGGCTTCTCGCCCTCGGCTTCGCGGCGTACCGCAGAAGAAAGTAAGGCAAAAATATTTCACCGAAAAGCCCCGCAATTTAGCGGGGCTTTTTTTTGCGCAATACGGTTATAGTCCCCCCCCTCCGCCCCGCTCGGCGGAGTTTTGCGTTTTTTTGAGCAATACGCCCCCTGCCCGCGCGGCGGAGTTTCCCCGCCGCCCTGCGCCGCGTTTTACCCCCCCCGCCGCGCGGCGTTTTTTCCGCGCAGATTTGGAAAAATTGGGGCTTAAAAAATTTTTTCAAAAAATTTCAAAATTTCTGTTGACAGCTTGCCGTTTCCTCTATTTTTTATTTTCAGATTTCAAAAAGAGTCTAACTGTATAAAAAAATATCGATATGAAAAAAACCCTATCACTCCTTGCACTCTGCACATTCGCGGCGGCTCTGAACGCGGCTGACATAGTTATAAAGCCCAAGTCGGATGCGCGCGCAACCGTAAATGTCGCGCACGACAATTCCGACACTCTTGTGCTGGATTCTTCGTCTTTCAGCAAGTACACCGTGGGCAACGGCGTTACTTCCACATTCGCCGCGGTTCGCGCGATAAGCGGCGAGAACGCCGGCAACGCGGACTTCGCGATAGGAACTTTGGTTATCGACGCGAACACCGCCGCAACAAACTACCAAGGCGCCTCCGCCGCAAACTGGGCGATGAACTATTTCACCCTCAATTTCCGCAACACGAACGCGTCGGCGGCGACGGCGTCGGTGAATTTGGATTTCTCCAACCTCACTGTGGCGAGCACCGCGACGGCCGCCGTGCAAAAGCAATATGTCAACTTCAAGGACAGCACCACATACAACCTCAACGCCGACAAGGTGTACCTCGGCTGGAATGGCGCCCAATACGCCTCCAACCTCTCCTACATCACTATCGACTCCGGCACAAAGGTCAACTGGAGCGGCTCCGAGTTCCTCATCAGGCAAAACGGCATTATGACCGTCAATGGCGAGTTTGTCAGAACAGGGGACGGCAAAGTTCACCTCAACGCGGCGGGCGCGGTTCTGAACATCAACGACGGCGCGAAATTTGGCTCAACCATCGCGGGCAAATTCATAATGGAATCCGGCACGACGATGAACATCGGCACAAACTGCACCATTACATTTGTAGGGGGCGACCAACTCACCCTCAACGGCACGATAAATTCCAAATCGGCGCTCTCCTTTAAGCTTCTCACAACGGCGGGCACACTCAACCAGACGGCGGGCGGCGTAACCTTTACGCGCTCTTCCACTTTCAACAGCGGCGCCAACTGGACGGTGTATGACAAAGTTGTCCTCGAGGGCAGCGACGCCACCGAAGCGCGCATGGCAAAGCTCATCGTCAACGACGGCGCGGCTATTACAATCACGCAAGCCAACGGCCGCGTAATTTTCCGGGGCAACAATGACCTTATCCTCAACACCGCGAACGCCATTAAAAAGACGAACGACGCCGGCGTGACGCTCGTCACCTACTCCGGCAAAACAAACAACAATGTCCACATTTACGCCGACCAGCTTTTCGACCGCGTATATGTCAACAATTCCGACCTTTCCATGTATCTTTATAATGGCGCCGTCGTGAGGTTTACGCCCGCGCAGTTCGATTCTTTCAGCGCCAACAACGCGTATCTTAAGATTTTCAACTTTGAAGAAGACAGCATTTATTTCGACTACACCGAATCCATCGCCGCGGCGGTCAACAATTACGTCAAACTCTATAGCGGCGAAACCGAAGAAACGTTCCTCGGCATGGGCATTCTCGGCACCGACGGCTGGGTGACGCTCGTCGTCCCCGAACCCGCCACGTACGCGGCGTTCTTCGGGCTTCTCGCCCTCGGCTTCGCGGCGTACCGCAGAAGAAAGTAAGGCAAAAATATTTCACCGAAAAGCCCCGCAATTTAGCGGGGCTTTTTTTACGCAATACGGTTATAGTCCCCCCCCCCTCCGTCCCGCTCGGCGGAGTTTTGCGTTTTTTTTGAGCAATACGCCCCCTGCCCGCGCGGCGGGGTTTTCCCGCCGCCCTGCGCCGCGTTTTACCCCCCCGCCGCGCGGCGTTTTTTCCGCGCAGATTTGGAAAAATTGGGGCTTAAAAAATTTTTCCAAAAAATTTCAAAATTTCCGTTGACAGCTTTCCATTTTTTCTATTTTTTATTTCAAGATTTTAAAAAGAGGCGAACTATTTAAAAAAATATCGATATGAAAAAAGCTGCATCACTCCTCACACTCTGCACATTCGCGGCGGCTCTGAACGCCGCGGAAGTAACCGTATATGGCCCGGCGTCGGGACGCGCCAGCGTAACCACGCCCGCCGAGCACACAAGCGCGGCGGACACTCTTATCCTCGATTCCTCGGGCGGCGACGGCTACACCGCGGACCCCGCCACGACATACGCCTCGGTCAGCGTCATAAACGGCGAAAACGCGGGCTACGCCAGATTCGCAATCGGCGGCTTGACGATCGACGCGAACTCGAGCGTGGCGAACTACAACGCCCTCAGTGCCGACAAGTGGGATATGAATTATTTCACCCTCAATTTCCGCAACACAAACGCGTCGGCGGCGTCGGTGAACATTGACGCCAATACTTTCAACATCTGGAGCGCCGCGGCGGCGCCGGGCGTGCAATACCAGTATGTCAATTTTAAAGACACGTACTACAACTTCAACGCGGCGACCGTAAACCTCGGCAACACCGGCGCGAGCTACGCTCAGAACACCTCGACCATGACCATCGACGAAGGCGCGACGCTCAAATGGAAGGGTACAAACTTTTACATCAAACAAAACGGCATACTCAATGTCAACGGCTCGCTCATAAGAAACGGCGGAACATTCCGCCTCGACCAAGCGGGCGCGACGATGAACATCAACGACGGCGCGACTTTTGACGGAGTGAGCTCGACCAACCTTGTAATGGTGGCGGGCGCGACGATGAACATCGGCACAGACTGCAATGTCAACTTTGTCCCGGGCGACAACCTCACCCTCAACGGCACGATAAATTCAGCCTCGAATATAACCTTTACGCTCCTGACATCGGCGGGCACGCTCACCCAGACGGCGGGCGGCATAGTCTTTAAGCGCAGCTCCACAATGAACAGCGGCGCCAACTGGACGGCGTACGACAAAGTAACCCTCGCCGGCACCGACGACACCGACGCCCTCATGGCGAAGCTCATCATAAACGACGGCGCCACCTTTACAATCGCCAACGGCTTACCGCGCGTAATTTTCCAAGGCCACAACGACCTTATCCTCAACAAAGCAAACGCGATTCTCGACCAAGACACCAACCCCGTTCAGCTTGTCACCATAACCAGCAGCCTGAACAATAACGTGCACATCAACGCCGATCAGACTTTCGACCGCGTATATGTCAACGGCGGCGAGAATGTACTCGGCTCCGGCTATGGCGACCTTTCCATCTATCTCGACGGCAACTCGGTTCTGAGGTTCACATACACAACCTCATTCAGCTCGACAAACGCGTATCTTAAGATTTTCAACTTTGAAGAGGACAGCGTTTACTTCAACTACAAGGAATCCGTAGCTGCGGCGGTCAGCGATTATGTAAAGCTTTATAGCGGCGACACCGAAGAAAGCTTCATCGGAATGGGCGTTCTCGGCACCGACGGCTGGCTGACGGCGGCGATCCCCGAACCCTCCACCTACGCCGCGCTTCTGGGCGCGCTCGCCCTCGGCTTGGCGGCGTACCGCAGAAGGAAATAACCCTTTAAACTATGCCACATAGTTTAATGTTCATATAATATAAAAGAGTCCCCCTCGCGAGAGGGGGCTTTTTTTGTTATATGATGGGGGGCTTTTTTGTTATGGGTTATCCCTGCCCCGCCCGCCTCGCCCTTCACGTTTTCCCCGCCGCGCCGCAAAAATTCAAAAAAACTGTTGACACCCCTCCGCCTTTCCTATTTTTTTTATTACTGATATTTAAAAAGAGCTAACTGTTAAAAAATATCGATATGAAAAAAACTCTATCACTCCTTGCGCTCTGTACATTCGCCGCGGCGGCCGCCAACGCCGAGACTATCATAATCACCCCGACGTCCACCGACCGCGAGACCATATATGTCGACCACAATGTCGCCGACGACTTGCAGCTCAATTCAACGGGCTCTTATTACAAATACACCGCAAACAACAAGTCGGTTCAATACGCGTCGGTCGCGGCAAAGAATGGCGACAACGCGGGAAGAATCAACATCGCCGAGGGCACGCTGATTCTCGACCCCAACACCACTACCGAAAACTTTACCGTCCTTTCCGCGGCGGATTTGACGATGAACAAATTCGTTCTCACGTTCCAAAATTCCGCCTCGAGCTCCACGCCGCTAACGGTCAATTTCGGCTCTAACCTCAACGTCTTCAGCGGCGCGAGCGGCACGCAAACCCAGACAATCAATTTTAACGACACCGCCTACAACGTCGCGGCGACAACCGTCGCGCTCGGCAACGACAAGGTCAACAACATCTCGACCCTCAACGTAAACTCCGGCTCGACCGTCAACTGGACGGGCACAACTTTCAATGTCCAGACAAGCGGCGTGGTCAATGTCAACGGTTCGTTCGCCACTTCGGCGAATTCCACTTTCAATGTCAACGCCGACGGCGCGGTCAACGTTTACGGCACGTTCGCCGCGGCGGGGCATGTGAGCCTCGCGGAATCGGGCGCGGTGATGAACGTCCACGACGGCGCGACTTTCAGCATCGCCGCGAACAGAAACTTCACAATGGAATCGGGCACGACGCTCACCGTCGGCTCGGACAGCTCGCTCGCGTTCGCGTACGGGTCGGCTGCCTACCTGCACGGCGCGATTACCTCCGATTCTGCGGTTTCATTCAAGAAAATCGAGACGGCGACAGGCTCGTTCACTCAGACCGCGGGCGGCATAACCTTTACCCGTCCCGCCACGTTCGACAGCGGCGCAAACTGGAATGTCTATGAGAAAATCACCCTCAACGGCAACTCCGACTCCGCCGACAAAACCGCGACTCTCACCGTCAACGACGGCGCGAAATTCACGCTCACCGCCGCGTCCAACCAAAGGCTCATCTTCTCGGGAAACAGCGAGCTTATCCTCAACGCCGAAACACCGTTCCTCAACAATTCGGGCAACCCGATCGCCCTCGTCACGACGAATTCGCTCAACCACAAAATGTATGTCAACGCAGACCAGCGCTTCAAGTCGCTCAACGTAAACGGCGGTTCGTCCACCCTCGAATCCGGCAATGGCGACCTCGACGTTTACCTCGCCGACGGCGTGAAACTCGTCTTTGAGGCGACCGCCAGCGGCTTTAACGCCAACAACGCCTACCTGCACATTCACAACTTCCAAGAGGAAAGCGTCGCGTTCGTTTATACCGAAATCGTCGCCCAGCGCGTGCACGACTATGTAAAGCTTTACGACGGCGAAGACAACTTTATCGGAATGGGCATTCTCGGCACCGACGGCTGGATAACGGCGGCAATCCCCGAACCCGCCACTTACGCCGCGCTTCTCGGGGCGCTCGCCCTCGGCTTGGCGGCGTACCGCAGAAGAAAATAAGGCAAAACATTTCCCCAAAAGCCCCGTTTTTTTCGGGGCTTTTTTTGTGCCGCCACAAAGCCGCGCGCCGCGTTTTTTTCACCCCGCGCCCCCCGCGCCCCCCGCGCCGCGTTTTTTGTGTTGCGCCGTTGCCAAGCCCATCGCCGATAAAATTTTTCTCTCCGCCCGCAAAAAATTTTCAAAAAAAATCAAAAATTCCGTTGACACCTTGCCCTCTTTTCTATTTTTTTATACGCGAATTTAGGAAAACCTGTATCTTTAAATATACATCAATATGAAAAAACTACTCCCCATTCTTTCGCTGTTTGCCTTCGCGGCGGCGTCCGCAAGCGCCGAAATTATCGAGGTAACGCCAACGTCTTCGAACCGCCAAAGCGTGCATGTCAGCCACACCGCCGCCGACACCTTGCAGCTCAATTCCACAGCTTCGTGGAATAGATATACAGTCGGCGACGGTTTAACCGACACATTTGCCAAGGTGGTCGTCAAAATGGCGACAACGCTGGCGCGGCGAACTTCGCGATCGGCACCTTGATTATTGACGCCAACACGACGGAATCAAACTACGTCGCCCTTTCCGGCACTTCTTGGACGCACAATCTTTTCACCTTGAGGTTTAAAAATTCCGCCTCGAGTTCGACTCCCATAAACGTCAATCTTACCAACTCGCTGAATGTCTACAGCGGCTCGAGCGTTCAAAAGCAGTATATTTATTTTGACGACACCACCTACAATCTTTCGGCGCCGAATATCAACATCGGCAACGAGGTTGCCACCGCCACTTCCACCTTTACGGTAAGCAAGGGCGCTACGGTTGACTGGAAAAGCGGCGCAACGATGACTATCGGCGCGAGCGGCATTGTCAATATCGACGGTTCGCTGAAAGCGTCGGGAACCATAAACTTTTCGCTCGCGGGCGCGACGATGAACATCGCCGACGGCGCCTCGCTGCTCTATACCGCCGCAAAATCTTTCACGATGGCGGCTGGCACCACGCTGAATATCGGCAAAAACAGCAACATTACGTTTGTCGCCGGCAACCAAATTACCCTCAACGGAACGGTAAACTCCGCCTCGGCGCTCTCGTTTATGCTTATCAACGCCTCGACCGGCACGCTCAACCAGACCGCGGGCGGCGTCACCTTCCAGCGCGGCGCAACGTTCAACAGCGGCGCCGATATCAACATCTATGAAAAAATCACCCTTAGGGGCGGCGACGCCACCGAAGCGCGCATGGCAAAGCTCACCGTCAACGACGGCGCAGCAATCACAATCTCGCACGCGAACAATTACCGCATAATTTTCCAAAGCAACAACGACCTTGTACTCAACACCGTAAACGCGATCAAAAACCAAAACGACGGCGGCGTAATCCTCGTCACCTATTCCGGCTCTGTAAACAACAGAATCCACATCAACGCCGACCAGATTTTTGAGCGCGTCTATGTCAACAACTCCGACCTTTCATTATATTTGAACAACGGCGCCGTTGCGGTGTTTAACCCCACCGACTCAAACTCCTCTTTTGGCACGTCAGGCACCGCGTTTCTTAAAGTTTTCAACTTTGAGGAAGACAGCCTTTACTTCGCCTACTCCGAATCCGTCGCGGCGGCAGTTGGCGAACATGTTAAGCTTTATAGCGGCGACACTGAAGAAAGCTTCATCGGCATGGGTATTCTCGGCACCGACGGCTGGCTGACGGCGTCAATCCCCGAACCCTCCACCTACGCGGCGATCTTCGGAGCTATCGCGCTCGGCTTGGCGGCGTACCGCAGAAGAAAATAAGGCTTAAAGAAATTTACAAAAAAAAGACTCCGCATTGCGGAGTCTTTTTTTTTGCGCCCCGAGCGCCACTCGAGCCCCCACGCCCCCGCCCCGTGCTTTCCGCTTTGTTTTTTGCGCCGCGCGCGCCGCTCGACGCCGCCAGATTTCTGCGCGTTTTGATTAAGGCAGATATTACCCTCTTCCGCTATGCGGGGAATAAGAAAGCCGAAGCGGGGGCGTTTCGGCTTTCGGGTTTTTATGTTCGGGTTGCGGCGGGTTAAAGCTGCCGACTATTTTATTTTGAAGGAGATTTTGTGCGTGCCGCTTTTGAGGGTGAAGGTTGGGTAGCCCTCGGGGGTCTTGGAGGCGTTTTGCGGGGGGTTGCCGCCAACGAGAACGGTGTCGGGCAGCTCCGTCTTGCAAATTACGATGCCCTCGGAATTCGGCGGGATTTTTATCGTCCAGTCGAAGTTGTCGCCCTCGAGAGTCCACGAGGACGACGCCGTTCCGTAGGGCGTCTCGTGCCACACCGACGCGCTCGAAAGCGACCGCGTCGGGCTGGGGGCGAACAGAATTTTTGAATACCCGGGCGCTGCGTGCCAAAGCCCGCCGACGTCCTTGTAAAGCCACTGCCCCACCGCGCCGTAGGCGTAGTGGTTGAACGAATTCATGTTGGCGTCGCCGAAGCCGGTTTCATGCGTGTAGCTGTTCCAGCGCTCCCACATGGTCGTTGCGCCCTGCGTGATAGGATATAACCACGACGGATAATTTTTATTCAAAAGCAATTTATACGCGATGTCGGAGCGCCCGAACTTGGAGAGCGCGAGGTTCAGGTGCGGCGTGCCGACAAACCCCGTCGAGAGCGTGAAGTTGTCGCGCTCCATTTTTTCGACGAACTTTGCGAAAACCTTTTCGCGCATCTCGGGCAGAATGACGCCGAGGTTCAGCGGGAGCGCGTAGGCGGTTTGCGCGTCGCTCTCGACCAATCCGTCGGGCTTTACAAACCGCGCGTTGAACGCCTTTTTGACGTCCTCGGAAAGCTTGGCGTAGGAGGCGGCGTCCTCCTTTTTGCCCAGAAGCTTCGCGCACTCGGCGACGACCCCCGCGGTGTAGGCGAAATACGCCGTCGCGATGAGCGACTTCGGGGTGTCGCCCGTCATCTTCTTGGCGTTGGGCTGAAGCCAGTCGCCGAAGCCGATCTCGGGGCGGATAAAATCTTTCGCGGTCGACAGCTGGTAGTCCACCCACTTTTTCATCGCCGCGTAGTTGTCGGCGAGAATTTTTTTGTCGCCGAAAGCCAGATAGGTCTCGTAGGGAATCACGACGATCGCGTCGCCCCAACAGGGGCCGCCGTTGATGCCGCCGAGAATGTCGGGGCAGATGAACGGCATGTTGCCGTCGCGCCGCTGGGCGTCGCGCATGTCGAGAGACCACTTCGCGTAGAACGCGGCGACGTCCATGTTGAACGCGGCGGTCGGGGCGAAAGCGGTGGCGTCGCCCGTCCAGCCGAGGCGCTCGTCGCGCTGCGGGCAGTCGGTCGGGACGGAGACAAAGTTCGATTTCTGCCCCCAAATTATGCAGCGCTGCAGCTTGTTGACGTCCTCGTTCGAGCACTCGAAGCCGCCCGTCGGCGCCATGTCGTTGTGCAAAACCACGCCCTCGAGCGCGTCGAGCCCGGGCGCGTACTTAAGCCCCGACACCTCGACGTACCGGAAGCCGTGGAACGTCAGGAGCGGCGTCCACTCGAATTTTCCGCCCGCTGAGACGATTTCGTCGCGCGAGGCGGCGAAGCGGTAGTTCTCGGTGTAAAGCGTGCCGTCAGGGTTGAGCATTTCGGCGTAGCGCAAAGTTATCTTCGCGCCTTTCGGAGCCTTGAGCCGCGCGCGCGGGAAGCCAACCATGTTCTGCCCGAAGTCGAAAATATACGCGCCCTCGGCGATTTTCTTCACCGAGATCGGCTTTAAAACATTCATCGCGCGGATAGGCGTGTTGCGGCGCGGGTTCTCCTCCTTGGGCGGCGAGACCAAATCGACCGCCGCTTTCGCCCACAGGGAGTCGTCGAACTTCGGGGCGTTCCAGCCGCGCATCTCGAAATTAAGGTCGCACTTTTCGCCCATGTAGATGTCGGCGCTCTGCACCGCCCCGTACGAGGCTTTCCAGTCGCCGTCGGTTTTGAGCGAGAACGTCGTGCCGTCGACAAACTCGACGTCGATGTAAATTTTTATCGCGGGAATGTCGCCGTAAACGCCCTTGTGGCGCCAGCCGATTGTCCCCGCGTACCAGCCGTCGCCCAAAAGCGCGCCGACGGCGTTCGCGCCCTTGCGAAGCGAATCGGTGATATCGTAGGCGTTCGTCTGAACGCGCGCGTGGTAGTCGGTCCAGCCCGTTCCGAGAAAGTCGTCGCCGACTTTTTCGCCGTTCAAATACGCCTGAAAAAACCCGAGAGACGCCACGTACATTCGCGCGCGCTTGACCTCTTTGGGCAGCGAAAATTCCCTGCGGAAATATGTCGGGCGAACCTGCGTCTTGGGCGGCTTGTTCATGATTTTCCCGTTAACGCGAAGCGTGGGCATTGTGATTTTCGGCTTGTACGGCGACGAAATCCATTTGCCGTCGAGACCCTCTTCAAGCCCCGCCTCGAAGAACGCGACCTGCGACCACTCCGACTCGTCGCCGCTCTCGCCCCAATATTTTACGCGCCAATAGAGCCTCTCCTGCGACGCCATTTTGCGGAAAAACGGCACGTTTACGCTGCGGGAGCTCTCTACTTTGCCGCTGTCCCAAATCGCGATTCTGCCCAAATCGACGTCGGTGAGGGCGAAATGCTCGGGGTCGGAAACGACCTGCACGCGGTACGCCGTCTGCGCGCCCGACGGCAGTTTCCACGAGAACGACGGCGTGTCGAGCGTGTATCCGACGGGATTTTTTAAATTTTCGCACACCCGCAGGTCGAGCGGTTTTTCCGACGCGAAAAGCGCGGGCGCGAGAAGCGAAAATGCAATTATGCCGATTTTTTTCATCTTGTTTTTATCTTGTTTAATTTTTTGCGATGCGGCGGCGCGCCGCAAAATTGATCTATCTTCGGCAGGTTAAAAATTTTTTGCCGAAGCCGTCAAGCCTTTTTGTTTTTTTGCGAAAACTTGGGAAAATTATCGATACGCGAAGCGACAGCTACTTCTTCGGGTTGCGCTTTCCGATCCGCGTGAACAGCACTTCGCCTTCGGCGAGATCGATGTTCAAGACGGGCCCTTTGCCGAGTGATTTCCCCGTAAAGACGTCGAAGATTTCCTTATCGGTTTTAAAGTCGATAGTGTGCGTTCCCGCCTTTGAGGCGCAGACCGAGACATACGCCCCGTTGGCAAACACCGCCGCGGGCCGGTCGGTGTAAGTGTGGACGCCCGAAAGGCGCGCCATCATTCGCACAAGGCAAGGCGGAACGTGGACGATACCGCTAAATAGCTGCGCGCGCGAGCCGCTCTTTCGCAGGACGATCGCAGGGCTGCCGCCCGCGTAATTGGCGAGGACAACATCGCCCTCCTGCGGGATCGGCGAAAGTAAAATTTCAAAGGGAGCGTTGCCCGAGTAGTTGCCGAGCTTCGCGTCGAGTCCGAGCGCCGCGCCCTCGGCTGTGGCTGCCGCGACGGGCACCGCGCCCTTTAGGAGCTTTACCTTGAAGCCCGTCGCCTCCTCGACCGCTTCAAGCGATAGCTTCCGCGCGGTGGTGTCGGCGTAGCCCGTCGCCCAAGTGTAAATGCACGACGACCTCTCCGCGGCGGCGCGCATTTTTTCGCGCTGCTCCTTAGAGAGCGCGACGGCGTTCAAAAAGATGTTGAGCTTTGGGTTCGCGCGCGCCTCGAGAATGTCCTCAAGCATATACTGCCCGAACGGGATTGCCGTATAGTGCATATTTTTAAACGTGGCGATCATCAGCGGCGCCAGCGTTCTTTGCGAATTTTTGCCCATGTAGCAAACCGAGGCTTCGTCGTAGACAAGCCCGACCTGCGGCTTAAAGAAATGCGGGCGCGCCAACATGTCGGTTTCCGCTTTTTTGGTGAGCTCGATCTGCTTCCAGATTTCGGCGTCCTCATACCAGCCGGTGCCGAACAAATCCATCCACCAAGACGGCGTGTTGCGGATAATCTCCTGCGCGAGATTGCGGCGCATGACGTCGATTGAATCCTTTTGCGTCTGCTGCTTCGGGTCGTAGTTAAGCAGAATCGAGCCGGAGTTTCGCGTCAGATAGGTGCGGTTGTCGTCCTCGTCGAGCCAGACTTTCCCCGCAAGCATGCAGCTTTCGACCGCGCCCATAGAGTTCTTTACCCCGCCCTTGCCGCGGTTTAAGTAGGAAATCGGCGCGCAGACAATGTCGATATACGGCGACTCAAGCACTTTTCTGAACGCGTAATGCCCCTTGAGAGCGGGCGCCGGCGTTCCCGCGAGTTCGAACGCGTAGCCGTAGAACGCGAGCGAAAGCTTTTTGCCGCGCGTCGCCTCGCGGACGACCTTTCCAAATTCGATCGCGATGCCCGCCATTTCCTCGTTGAGGAAAAGGTTGAAGTCGGCAACGTTTTGCAGCGCCGCGGGGTCGATAATTTGCCCGGTTGCGCCCGCGCGCTCCTCGTAAGTCGGCACTTCCGCGGTCTCGGGCGAAACGCCGCTTTTGCCCCAAGCCTTTTGCAGGGCCTCGGCGGTGCCGTATTTTTTTGAAAGCCATTCGCGCCACGCGGCGAGAGTCGCGGCGTCGTAGCCCGCGAGCGCTCCCGCTTGCGGCTGCTCGTAGAGCCACTCGCCCGTGCTCGCCCCGCCCGGGTGGTAGCCCGCGATGTGCTTGCCGTAGTGTTCTTCCAAAAATTCAATCGTCCGGCGCATATTATTTTTAGACGCCTCCCTGAACTCGCGCGAGGAAATCGACGCGAACTTTTGCACAAACGTGTAATTGCCGCGCGAAGTGCGCGTTGTCAGCGTGCCGTCGGAGTTGCGCATGAGAAGATCGGGGTGCTTGTCGAGCCACCACGCGGGCGCGTTCGCGCCGAGCCTCGGGATAATCTTCGCGTTCGGGTTCGCCGCGAGGATTTCGGAAAAAATCTTGTCGAAATATTTTTTAAGCGATTCCGCCTTGCCGGGCTCGTCCCAATTCCACTCGACGGGAAGCCCGAATGTGAGAAAGTCAACCCCGCTCTGCGCGGCGAGCTTCACCTGCCCGAGAAACGTGGGCTCGGAGCTTCGTCCGGCAATGCCCTGCGCGCCGAATACCACAAAATCTATCCAGCCGCGCTTGTCGCATTTTATTTCCGCCTCGAGCCTGTACTTCGCGCCCTTGGCAAGCGCGGGAGGCAAGTTTGCGAGAAAGCCGACCGACGCGGAATCTTTGGCGGTGTCCTTTTCAAGCAAAAGCGCGCCGCCCTCGAGAGAAATCTTGCCGCGCTTTTTGTCGGTCGTCGAAACGCTCTTTATCGCGTCGGGACTGGCGGGATCGAGAACCGTTGCCGAAGAATTGTCGGCGGCGTTCACGAGCGAAATTTTCCGAACCGCCATGCTTTTTACAAGCGCGTCGAAAGAAATTTTTAAGCGCAGATTTCCGCCGTTTTCCGGCGCGCTGAAATCGACCGCCACGCGCGTCCATTCGGGATCGACAACCTTGAATTTTACGCCGTTTGTCGCGCCGTAAAACATTCTCCCGCGGACGGGCTTGCCGTTCTCGCAGATGAAGGGGACACCCTTTATTTTTTTGACGCAGTAAACGCTGCCCTCGCCGCCATCGCTTTCCGACGCCGAGCACGACGAACACACAAAAGCCGCGGCAGACAAGACCGCCGCCGCCAACATTTCCAATTTGCGATATTTCATAATGAAGATTTCTATAGCAGATTTTAATCCTCAGGCAAACATAATTTCGCCGCCTACCGCTTTCGCGCCGCTTTGATTTCCGACGCGTCCAACACTTTTCCCGAAAGCGATTTTATTTCGGCCTTGACGTTTTTGCCCGGCTCAAACGTCAGCAGAAGATATCCGCCTTCGCCGCGAATGAATTTTGAAAATTTGTCGGGATAGAGAGTCTCGCCCTTGAGCGACGTGTTGAAAAACGGAACGCCCCCAACCTCGGCGCGTTCAATAAAATTCCCAAAGCCCGAAACCACGCACGAAGTTTTTGCAAACTCCGCGCCCCAGATTTTTCCGCAAACGAGCCGCATATCCTGATTGCGCTCGTTCATCAGCGTAAAAACGAATGGCGCGCGGCTTTTTTCGACGGCGTTTTTATACCACAAAAATTGTTCGCTGTCCGCGCCAAACGGCTGGCACGCCTGCCATGTCGTGCCGAAATCGCCTATGTGGCAAACGTCGAGAGCGAGGAATTCCGCGCCGAATTGCGGCACTGAAAACTTCCAAAACGAAATGCGCCCCGGGAGCCTAAAGAATTTTTTAAAGCCCGCCGCCGACGAGTCGTACGAGGGCTTCGGCGGATACTTTTTTCCGCGCGGGCGGATTTCTTTGTCGTGGTTTCCGGTAATCGGCATAAGCGGCGTCGAGGCAAGAAGGCTTCTCGGAAATCTTTTTATCGCGAGCTCGAACGGCTTTAGCGAGCCGTCCCACTCGCCGCCGTCCCCGCAAAGTTTGCGAATGTTGTCGCCGCAGGTGAAAACGATATCGGGCTTGTCGGACTCAATCGCGCCGAAATCGACATTCTCGGCGTATCCGAGATTTCCGAGCACCGCCGCCTTGAAAACTCCAGACGCGGCGAGCTTGTTTATCTTGGCGGAAAATTCCGCGCCGTCGCCGTCGTAGATTTTATAAAAAATTTCCCCCCGCGCGTTTGAAAGGGGAATCTCCGCAAAGTGGAGAGTCTTTTTTTCATTTGAAACTATACGCGAGCCGAGAGCCGCCGTCGCTCCGTATTCCGCGCGCGACTCCGACGGCGCGGAGCTCGTCCAGTTTAAGACGATTCGCGAGGGCTCTTCCGCATTGTATGTAAGCCACACCGCATCGATTTCGCAAAAGCCCGCGCATGCCGGAAGCGAAAGCGCCGAAAATAAAATTGCCTTTTTCATAATGCAAATTCTCAATTTCTAATTTTATCAAAAAAAATGCCCGCGGCGTGCCGGGCGCAAAACCCGCGCCGAATCCGCCGCAATCCCGTCTGGCGTGATTTGTTTTCCCAAAACGGGGAAAAGTCAAATTTTTTCGCCGCGCAAAATCGTCGCCTTCAAAAAAATTTTGTTGTTAAGAAAAAAAGCGGCGTTAAAAAGTTTTCTCAAAAATTTTTTAAAGGTGAAAATCTTTTCATACATCGCGCAAAAATCAAAAGCCCTCTACGCCAAAATGGTCGGCGAGGACGCCCCGCCCTCCTACATCGCGCGCGGCTGGGCCATCGGAATGTTCTTCGGGTGCTCCGCGCCGTTCGGGATACAGCTGCTGATTTCAATCCCCTGCGCGTTCATTTTGCGCGGAAGCAAAATCGGCGCGACAATCGGCACGTTCATCACAAACCATTTCAGCATATTTATAATATACCCGCTCCAAACCTACGGCGGCGCGAAGCTGCTCGGGCTCGGGCTTTCATACGGGGCGATCGAAGAGGCGATGAAAAGCGTTCTCGAAAAGCAAAGCTTCGACGCGCTCTTCGCCGTCGGGACAGACATCGCCATGGCGTTTCTCGCAGGCGGTCTTGCGATGGCTGCCGTTTTGACGCCCCTTACCTATTTCGCGGTGAAAGCGCTCGTCGAAAGAAACCGCGCAAGGCATTCGGCTCAAATCGACGGCGCAAAAAAAATATGAAATTTTTTCTTGCGTTGCCTGCATAATTTGCAAGTATGGCGTCTCCTTTAACCATAAAAACTATGAAAAAATCAATAACAACAATCACGTCAATTATCGCATGTGCGGTTGCGTCGTATGCTGCGGCAGACTGCAATGCGTCCACCAACTGCAGCTGCGCCTCGAAGGCCGACAAGCAGATTAACACACTCGCCGACGAGGACGTTTGCGCGAATCTTCTCGAAAGATTCTCCGTATCCGTGACTGTCGGTTTTGAATCGGAGTATGTGTTCCGCGCCAAGAAATACGCGGGCGCTTCCATCAACCCGGAAATCGACGCCGCCTATGACCTCGGCCAGGGCTTCTCGGTTTACGCGGGCGTTTGGGGCAACATGCCTGTGAAATCGTCCACCACAAATGAAATGGACGTTTACACCGGCGTCACCTATGACATCGCCAACTTCACGTTCGACCTCGGGTACATCGGATACCTCTACTCGGACAGCGCGGAGCAGAACACGCACGAAATTAAGTTCGCTCTCACTTATGATACGGTGGACTTCCTCGGCGACTTCAATGTCAGCCCGACCGCCGCTTTCTTCTACGACTTCACTACTGGCTACTACACTGTTGAAGCTGGCGCGAGCTACTCGGCTCCCGTTACGAAGTGGATCGCCGACAGAGACTGGGGCAAGATTAACCTCGCCGCTGTCTATGGTTGGACGACTTCTTCGAGCAATGGCTACACCTACGTTGCTCTCTCGGCTGACGCTGTTGTCGCCATCAACGATTACTGTTCGGTTTCGGTCGGCGCCCGTTATGCTTATGGCCACGACACTCTCGTAGACCGCAGCGACCACGTTTGGTACGGCACGTCTCTGACGGTTGGTTTCTAATCCAAAGTTAAATTCAAAAAAAAGCGGCTTTCTTCGGAAAGCCGCTTTTTTTTTGCGAAAAAATAAATTCTCTTTTACAAGTCCTTGTCGCGCGAATCGAGGATAACCGTAACGGGCCCGTCGTTTACAAGCGACACTTCCATGTGCGCGCCGAACACGCCGCGCGGCACTTTTTTCCCGAGCTCGCGCTCGAGAAGCTCGACAAATTTTTCGTAGAGCGGGACGGAAATTTCGGGGCGCGCCGACCGGTTGAACGACGGCCTCATGCCCTTTCGCATATTGCCGAAAAGCGTGAACTGGCTGACGGCCAGAACGTCGCCCCCGACGTCCTTTAGCGAGAGGTTCATCTTGCCCTCGGCGTCGGAAAAAACGCGCATTCCAGCAATCTTAGCCGCAAGCCATTCCGCATCGGCTTCGGTGTCGCCGTTTTCGACGGCAACGAGCACGAGCGCCCCGCGGGCGATTTCGCCGCTTCGATAGGGGGCGTCGCAGACAATATCGACCGACGCGCTCTTTACGCGCTGGAATACCGCCCTCATTTTACATCAGGCTGAAATCGACGCTGAAAGATTTCGTCGAGTTCGGCTCGACGTAGTGCGCGGGCTTCGCCGCCGAGTTGGGCAGCGACATCCACGGCTCGACGCAGAAATACGGCTCTGTCTCGGACGCCGACCATGTGACGAGGGTAATCGCCGGGTCGGGCCGCGCGCCGCCGTTTATCCTGATTGTGATTTCCTCCTCGCCGTTTTTTGTGCCCACCTTTACAACGCCGCTCTTAAAATGCGTGTGCAGGCGGTTTTGGATTTCGGTGTCGGCGAAGCAGTTTTTGGATCCGTCGGCGGGGACGATTGAGCCGTCCTTGAGAATGTAGTGCGCCTTTTTCGCGTCGTGGACAAGGCGGTAGTCTTTGCGGGTTGTTCCTTTTGCCCACGGCATCGCGAAGAATGGGTGCATGCCCGCGCCCCACGGAATGCGCTCGGAGCCGTTGTTTGTCAAAACCAGCTCGCATGAGAACGCAAGCTCGCCGAATTTGTAAAACACCTCGAAGTTGTAGTCGAACGGATACGCCTCGAGCGCCTCGCCCTCGGGGACGTAGCGGAGCTTGATGTCGGTGTCGGAGGCGAACACTTTTTCAAATTTTCCGGAATTTGCGTATCCGTGCTTGCGCATCGGGCGGCGTTTGCCGTCGGGCGCGATCCACGAGCCCTCTTTTCCGTCGACGAACGAGCCTCCGCTGAACGGAAACATCAGGAACATTCCGCCGAGAACGGGCATCGGGTCGGCGCCCGAGAGCGGCTGGTTTTCGGGCCAGTAGATGACGTCGCGCACGTCGCCGTCGGCGAGCGCCACGTTCCAATTTATGAGGGTCGCACCCTCGAACGGGTTGAGCAGATACGACGACGGCCCAACGCTGTATTTATAAATTTTTGCCCCGTTGATGTCCAAGATTTCCATGGCGACATTACTTCAAAATACCGCCCCCTTTTCAACACTTAATTGAAAAATTTTCTTGTTATGAAAACGCGCCGGGTAGTATCTTTTCCCGAATGTACATCGCCGAGACAACGCTGATTGCAATCGCCCTTTCAATGGACGCGCTCGCGGTGTCGGTCGCGGGGGCGGCGTGCGCGCCGAAGCTTCCCAAAAGAAATGCGCTCGCGATCGCGGGGTCGTTCGGATTTTTCCAGATGATTATGCCGATTATCGGCTGGGAGTCGGGCGAAATCGGCTGCGATAAAATTTCAGCCTACGGAAATCTCGCGGCGTTCGCGATTCTCTTGGCGATCGGCGGAAAGATGATTTTCGACTCCTTCCGCCGCGAAAGCGCGGACGCGTCGTTTGTCTATCCGCTTTGCGTAAAAGCCCTGCTCGCCCTCGCGGTCGCGACGAGCATCGACGCGTTCGCCGTCGGCGTCTCGTTCAGATGCCTCGGCCGACCGATTCTCCTGCCGTCGGCGTATATAGGGCTAATCACGTTCGCGATATCGACCGCGGGGCTTAAATTCGGCGCGAAGATCGGCGGCGGAGACTCGCGCTTCGCGCTCGCGGGCGGACTTATTCTCGTCGGAATAGGCGTAAAAATCCTCGCGGGTGCCTGACTATTGCCTGCCGTCCCTGATCGCCTTTATCTGGTCGCGGATAACCGCGGCGCGCTCGAAGTCGAGGGCGTCGGCGGCGGCGAGCATTTCCGATTTCAGCTCCTCGAGAATTTTCTCCACTTCGCCCTTTGACTTTTTCGAGATGTTTCCAAGCTTGTTCTCGCGCTTTACAAGAGGCGGCTGGACGGGCTTGGAGACGCTCTTTGGCGTTATGCCGCGCTCGGCGTTGAACGCCTGCTGCGCCTTGCGCCTGGCGTTGCATACGTCGAGCGTTTTTTGGAGAGAGGCCGTTATGTTGTCGGCGTAAAGAAGCACCCTGCCCTTTTCGTGGCGCGCGGCGCGCCCCGCGGTCTGGATAAGGCTTGTGGCGCTGCGCAGAAAGCCCTCTTTGTCGGCGTCGAGAATGCAAACGAGCGCGACTTCCGGAACGTCGAGCCCTTCGCGCAAAAGGTTTACGCCAACGAGCGCGTCGAACTCGCCGAGCCGCAGGCGGCGCAAAATCTCGACGCGCTCGATGGCGTCGATGTCGCTGTGCAAATACTCCACCCGCACGCCGCTTTCGCGCAGGTAGTCGGCGATGTCCTCGCTCATGCGCTTTGTGAGCGTCGTTACAAAGACGCGCTCGCCGCGCTGCGCACATTCCTTGATTTCGGCGATGCAGTCCTCGACCTGCCCCTTTATCGGGCGGACGATCATCTCGGGGTCGAGAAGCCCCGTCGGGCGAATAATCTGCTCGACGACGGTTTCGCTGACGGAAAGCTCGAACGGCGCGGGCGTCGCGGAGACGAACACCGTCTGCCCCGTTATGGAGTCGAACTCTTCGGGGCGGAGAGGGCGGTTGTCGAGCGCGCTCGGCAGGCGGAATCCGTATTCGATTAAGCGCGACTTGCGCGAGAAGTCGCCGTGGTACATCGCCCGAAGCTGCGGGTATGTGGCGTGGCTTTCGTCGATAAAAACGATCGTCTCTTTCGGAAGAAAGTCGAGAAGGCACCACGGACGCGAGCCCGCCGGGCGCCCCGCCAAGTGGCGCGAATAGTTTTCTATGCCTGTGCAAAAGCCCGTCTCGGCGAGCATCTCGATGTCCTGCTCGGTGCGCATTTTTATGCGCTGCGCCTCGACAAGCTTGTTCTCCTTTTCAAGCTGCGCGACGCGCTCCGCAAGCTCGGCGCGGATCGCCGGAATGGCGCGCTCGATGTTTTCGCGCGGGGTTACGAAGCCCGTCGCGGGATAGAGGTCGAAACGGTCGAGCCTGCCGATAACGTTCCCGCTAACGGGGTCGATTTTTTTGAGGGCGTCGATCTCGTCGCCGAAAAATTCGACGCGCATTGCGGTGTCGAGATACGCGGGAAAGACATCAACGATATCGCCGCGCATTCTGAAAACGCCGCGCTCGAACGCGACGTCGTTGCGCTCGTAGGAGATGTCAACAAGCTTTGCGGCGAACTCCTCGCGCGACATTTTTACGCCCCTGCGAAGCGGCACCATCATCTTGCGGAAGTCCTCGGGCGAGCCGAGCCCGTAGATGCACGAGACCGTCGCGACCGTCACGACGTCGCGGCGCGAGACGAGCGAGCTCGCCGCGGAAATGCGCAGCTTCTCGATGTCGTCGTTAATCGACGAATCTTTCTCGATGTAGGTGTCGGTTTGCGGGATATACGCCTCGGGCTGGTAATAGTCGTAATAGCTTACAAAATACTCGACGGCGTTTTCGGGAAAGAACTCCTTGAACTCGGCGTAGAGCTGCGCGGAAAGCGTCTTGTTGTGCGAAATTATAATCGCGGGGCGGTTGAGCCGCGCGATGATGTTCGCCATGGTAAATGTTTTGCCCGAGCCCGTCACGCCCACGAGCGTCGAGTATTTGCAGCCCTTTTCGAGCGAGCGGCAAATGGCGTCTATCGCCTGCGGCTGGTCTCCCGACGGCGCGAACTTCGAGCAAAGCTTGAAATTTTCGGGCACTCTATTTTCTCCAGAAAGAGGCGAGGATTTCGGGCGTCATTGGGAGAAAGTCCGCGATGATCGCGTCGGGGAAGCCCTGCCAGCGCGACTCCCAGAAGTCGGCGGGGCGCGTCGTGGCGACGGCTACGCTTTTCATCTTGGCGGCGTTCGCCGCGTCGATGCCCGCCTCGGAATCCTCAAAGACCGCGCAGCGGCGCGGCTCGACCCCGAGCCTTTCGGCGGCGAGCAAAAACACGTCGGGCGCGGGCTTGCCGCGCGAGACGTCCTCCATCGATACGACCGCCGAAAACAGCGGCGCGAAGCCGAGAACGTCGAGAGCCTGCTCAATGTTCCGCCTCGGCGACGACGACCCTATCGCGCACGGAATCCCCGCGGCGTTCAGCGCGCGCAGAAAATCCTCGACCCCCGCGACGAGCGGCAGGCCTTTCTCTGCTATAATCCCGCGGTAATAGACCTCTTTCTCGTCGGACATTTTTTCGACCTCGGCGCGGTCTTTTGTCCAACCGAGCATGTTCGGGATAATCTCGAGATTTCTCTTGCCGAACGTATCCGCCATAAAATTGTCGGGGATCTCATGCCCGTGCGCCTTCGCGAGCATGCGCCACGACTCGAGGTGCGGAAGCTCGGTGTTCGCCACGACGCCGTCCCAGTCAAAAATCGCTCCAATATTCATAATGCGCGGAATTTTGACCGCGCGCGCGAATTTTTAAAGACAAAAAAGCGGTTTCTCTTTCGCCGCGCAAATTCGGGTTATCGGGGATTTTTTTGTTGAACACCCGCCCCTATGAGGTAAAACTTTCAAGCCAATGAACGGCGAATCGGAAAATAGAAAAATCGTTTTAACATGCGCCCAGCCGACGGGAAAACTGCACTTGGGCAACTACCTCGGGGCGGTGAAAAATTGGGTCGAGATGTCGAAAATGCACGAGTGCTATTTCGGCGTCGTCGACATGCACGCGATCACCGTCGATTACGTCCCCGCGGAGCTTCGCAAAAACGTCTACGACTGCGCCGCGCAATATATGGCGTGCGGGCTCGACCCCGACGTTTGCAACATCTTTCTGCAAAGCGCGGTCGTCGGGCACGCGCAGCTGGCGTGGATTCTCGGGTGCCTCTGCCCGCTCGGGCAGCTCGAGCGCATGACGCAATACAAGGACAAAGCCGCCAAGCACGCGAACAACATCAACAGCGGGCTGCTCTACTACCCCGTCCTCATGGCGGCGGACATTCTAATTTACGACGCCGACATCGTCCCCGTCGGCGAGGATCAAAAGCAGCACCTCGAGCTCACCCGCGACCTCGCGCAAAAATTCAACTCGAAATACTCGCCGACCTTCAAAATTCCGGAGCCCTATATCCCCAAGTCGGGCGCGAGAATAATGTCGCTGCAAAACCCGAACTCGAAGATGTCGAAATCCGACCCCAACCAAAGCGGCACGCTCTACATAACCGACGAGCCCGCGGCTTTGCGCAAAAAGATAATGTCGGCTGTGACCGACTCCGGCGGCGAGGTGAAATTCGACCCCGAAAACAAGGCGGGAATTTCAAACTTGATGGGCATTATGTCGGCGCTCTCGGGCGAGCCGTTCGGCGAAATCGAGTCGCGCTTCGCGGGCAAGGGATACGGCGAATTCAAGAAAGCCGTCGCCGACGTCGTTGTTGATGCGCTCGCGCCCGTGCGCGAAAAATTCCTCGAGATTTCCGCCGACAAGTCCCGCATAGAAAGCGCCCTCAAGCGCGGCAGCGAAGCCGCCCAAAGGCGCGCCAGCCGCATAATGTCGAAGGTGTGCCGCAAGGCGGGCTTTATGAAATTTGAATAAAACAAAGGGGAAAATATGAAAAAATCGCAAAACTTCCTGCTTCCGCTGATCGCCCTCGACGCGCTCGTTTTCCTGTTTGTGGGCTGCGCCGCCCTGCCCGCCGCTCTCCGCGGGCACGCGATAAGCGGCTGGCTCGCGTTTGCGTGCGTAATTTTGCTCCTCGCGGCGATGGCGGCGATGCTCGCCCCCTACGTTCTCGAATACAAAAAGGACATCGCCGCGAAGCACGAGCACACCGAGGAAGCGCGCAAAAATTTTGAGATAATTTTCGACGAGCTCGCCGCGCTTCGCCTCGCGCTGGCGGATCTTGTAGAGCGCGTCGAAAAGGACGAGGACAACGCCCCCGACCGCCAAAAGACCGAGCGCGACATTCTCGAGCTGAAAGCTTCCGCAAAAGAAAATTCCGCGAAGAACGCCGAATTTAAAGCCTCCGTCGAGGACGCTCTCTCGAAGCTTGAAAGCTCGCAAAAGAACGCGAAAGCCGCCCTCGACGGCGCCCTCGCGGAAATAGAAGAAAAGATAAATAGCAGCTCCGAAGCCGCCGCCGCAAAAACTCTCGAAAAATGCGGCGAAGAAATCGCGCAGCTAAAAGCGCAAATCGCGGACCTTTCCGCCGAGCTTTCCGCCAAAGACGAAGAGCCGCAAGAGCCCCCCGCGGAGCCGCGCCGCCCAAAGGTGGAAGTCGGGCATCTTTTAAGGCGCGCTTTGCAAAACGCGGAAGAGTCGAAAAAGTCGGTTGAAAAATTCCTCTCTTTAAGCCAAGAAATCGAAGCCGCGCAAGCCGAAGAAAACCCCGAGGACGACCTCGACGGCGCCAAGGGCACGATAGATTTTTCGGACGACGTCCCCCCCGAGGAGGAAGCTTCCCCCGAACAGGAAGAGCCCGCCAAAGACGAAACCGATTCGAGCGATTTTTTTGAGCCCGCGGATTCGCCGGAACAAGTCGAATCCGCGGAAAAAGAATTAGCATATCCCGCCGAGCCGCAAGCGGAGGCAGTTCCCGAGCCCGCCCCTGAAGCGGAGCCCGAGCCCGTTCCCGAAACCGCCCCGCTCTTCGAGGATCTCCCCGTTTCGCGCGGGAACATCAAGCCGAAAAAGGGCGACGCAGTGATTGTCGTAAACGCGCTCATCGGCATCGGCAACAAGCCGTATCTGCGCGGCGACGGCGCGGGGCTTTCAACGCAAAAGGGAACGCAAATGGAATATCTCGAGATCGGCAAATGGCGGTATGTGCTGCCCGACCTCGATGCGCCGCTTAATTTCACCGTCCTGCGCAACGACGAGACTCCCCCGCAGGGGCAGTCGCAGTTCACCATCGGCGCGGGCGAAAAAATGGAGCTCAACCTTTTCTTCCCGCTCGAACGGGAGACTTTTTAAATGCTTAGCGTAAGAATAATCCCCTGCCTCGACGTCCACGCGGGGCGCGTCGTAAAAGGCGTAAACTTTGTAAATCTCGTCGACGCCGGAGACCCCGTCGAGCAGGCGAAAGCCTACGAGGCGCAGGGCGCGGACGAGCTCGTGTTCCTCGACATCACCGCCTCGAGCGACAAGCGCAACATCATGCTTGAAGTCGTCGAGCGCACCGCGTCGGAGTGCTTTATGCCGCTGACCGTCGGCGGCGGACTGCGCACGGTGGAGGACATTCGCAAAATGCTAAACGCCGGCGCCGACAAAGTTTCGCTCAACACTGCCGCGATTTTAAACCCCGACCTCGTCTCCGAGGCGTCGGCGAAATTCGGCAACCAGTGCATAGTCGTGGCGATAGACGCCAAGCGCGACGGCGAAAACAAGTGGAGCGTTTACACCCACGGCGGGCGCAACAAGACCCCCCTCGATGCCGTCGAATGGGCGAAGGAAGTCGAGCGGCGCGGCGCGGGGGAAATTTTGCTGACCTCAATGGACTGCGACGGCACGAAGGACGGCTACGACATTCCCCTTACAAAGGCCGTCTCCGAGGCTGTGCAAATCCCCGTAATCGCCTCCGGCGGCGCGGGAAATCTCCGGCACATGGTCGATGTCGTAAAATACGCGGGCGCGAGCGCGGTGCTCGCGGCGTCTATTTTCCACTTCGGCACATACACCATCGAGCAGGCAAAAGACGCGCTCATCGCCGCGTCAATCCCCGCGCGCAAGACCGCGAAAAAATAGCGCGAAATTTTTTCGCGCGAAATGGCTTGAACGCCGCGCGGAAATCGAGGATAAAAGAATCAAGGGAAATCTCTGCGGTGTTCGATACTGGCAAACCGGTTCCCATCCTTAATGACAACAATAAGGGAGCACTACCGAATTCGACGGCTGTCATGCCGCCCCGCGCGGAAGGCAAAAATCGGATCGGACGCACCCACCTTGGTTTACGGAGGTTGCGTAACCAAACAGACAAGGCGGCACACGCGGGGCTTTCCCCCCAATTTAAAAACCGTTTCGCGAAGCGCGAAGCGGTTTTTTTTCGCCTAAAAAATGTCGGCGGGGTTCGCGTTGCGGAGCTTGCGCGTCGCCAAAAGCCCCGCGCAAACGCACATCGTAAGCGAGAGCCCGAACACAACAAGCAGGCTCTGCGCCGACATATACGTCGGCATTCCCGCGATCTCGCGCGTCATTACGTAGAGGACTTCCGCAAGCAGCGCGCCCGGGATAAACCCGAGCAGCGACAAAATAAAAGACTCCTGAATTATTATCCAAACGAAGAACGGATCGCCAAAGCCGATCGCCTTTAGCGTCGCGTATTCAGGAATGTGGTCGGAGACGTCGGTGTAAAGAATTTGATAGACGATGACCGCGCCGACGAAAATCGCCACAGCCATCGACGCGCCGATGACAAACCCGATCGGCGTGCGCTCGCCCCAATAGGCTTTCTCGGACTTTATGAATTCGTCCTTGGTGAAAACTTTTATGCTTTTGGGGAGAATTTTTTTGAGCCGCTCGGCGACCGATTTCGGATCCGCGCCCTCGCGCAGCTTGAGAACGCCCACATCGCTCGTTCCCGCCGCGGCGTGCGGCCAGAATCTTTCGAGCGTCGAGAGGCTCATCAAAACGTTGCCGTCGGCGGCGAAGGTCGGGCCGATCTCGATAAGCCCTACGATGTCCGCCTTGTTTCCCGCGATTTCCGTCCGCACCGCGCCGCCGTTAAACTTGCCCTCCACCGCGCCGTATTGCGGGCGCGAGAGGCGGTCGAAAAGAATGTTGCCGTCCTTTTTGAGAAGCTCCTGCCCTGCGATAATATCGTCCGACAAAAAGACGCGGCGCGAGGGGTCGAAAGCTATCATAAAAATGTCGCGCTCGATGCCGTCCTCGACATTCTTAAACGAGCCGCAGCCGAGCCGAACGGAGTTCGCCTCGAGAACGTCGTCGAGAGCGAGGCACTGGTGCAGCCTAACGTTCGCGAAGCCGCGCCCGACGCCGAAATATTCGTAGTGCGGGCTTGTTATCATCACCCCGCCGTCGAGCAAAGTGAGGGGCCCGACCACCTGCTTGTAGAGCGCGTTTTGCAGCCCCATTTGGAAAAGCATCATCGCCACCGCGAACGTTATCCCCGCCAGAGCCACCGCGAAACGCTTGCTCTCCGACGCGAGCTGAAGCCACGCCAGAGGGATCCCCAGCGGCATAATCCTTTCCCAAAGACTTTTTTTTACGCGCGGCACGTTTATTGCTTCGGGAAAATTCTCACGCTAACCTGCGAGCCGATCAAATTCTTGAAAAGCGCGGAGTCGTCGAGCTTGATTTTCACGATGACCACGCGGCTGTTCGAGTATTCGCTCGGGTCGCTGCTGTAAAGCCTGTTCGCCTTGACGTAGCCGGAAATGTGCGCGACGGTTCCGGTCGATTTCTTTTTGCCGTGTGCGTCGGACTTGATTTCGGCGCGGTCGCCCGCGGAGATTTTCGAGATGTCCGCGACATAGACTTCGGCATCGACAAACATGTTGCGCGTGTTCGCGATTTCGCAGACGCCCTCCTGCCCGACGGCCTCGCCAAGCTCGGTGTGGAGCTCGACAATCTCGCCCGAAATCGGCGCGCGCAGGGTAAAGTCTGCAAGGCGCTTTTTAGCCTCTTCGGCAGCGGCGCGGGCTTCCGCCACGACATTCGCCTCGTTCGCCTCGACGAGTTTTTCCATGCCTTCAGCCTGCGCGATTTTCCTCGCCAAAGACTCCTGCTCGTACTCGAGCTCCTCGCGCTCGCGGCGCGGCGGGTCTTTTTCGTCGAGAATTTTTTTGTTCTGCGCGAACGTCCCCTTGAGGTCGGCGGCGAGATTTTTCTGCTGCTGCACGCGTATGGCGGACGCCGTCTTTACCGCGGCGAGAACGGCCTCGGCGCGCTCGAGGGACGCCTTGGCCCTGTCGATTCCGCAAAGCTCGGCGACCGGCGCGCCCTCTTCGACGAAGTCGCCCTTTTTGACGAAAAGCTTTTTGACGACCGCCTGCGACGCGTCGGGCGAGGGCGCGGCGAGCTTGGCGATTCTGTCGCCGGGGACGACTTTTCCCATGCACGCGACGGCGTCCTGCGCGAAAGAGGCGCTAGCCGAAAGCGCGAGGGCGGCGAGAATAAAAACGGTCTTTTTCATAGTCTATGCCTGTTGTTTTTGGAAACGTTCAATGCGCGAGATTACGCGCTCCCTGCCGAGAGCTTCGAGCATCGGGAAAAGGTCGGGCCCGCCCGCGAGCCCCGTCACCGCGAAGCGCACGATCTGGAAAAATTCGTTCGACTTCCTGCCCTGCTTTTCGGCGAGCGCGCAAATCGAATTGTAAACTTCGTCGCGCCCGAACGTCGGCAGAGCCTTGAACACTTCGAGAGCCTCGGCGAGGCGCGCCATGGGCTCGCCCTTTTTGAAAACCTTTTCGCGCGAGGGCCCGTCGAACGGATAGTCCTCCGTAAAGAAGCACGCGACCATCGAGGGCAAGCCCTCCATGTTCGAGACTTTCGGCTGGCAAAGGTCGAAGACGGCGTTCGCGTAATTTTCGTCGGAGCCGAGGTCGATGTCGCTCTCGGTTTCAATCGCCTTTCGCGCGAGGACGCGGAACTTTTCGGGCGAAAGCGCGCGGATATGCTCGGTGTTGAAGTGCGCCATTTTCCGCTCGTCGAAGCGCGCGTTGCTCTTGATGATCCCCGGGAAATCGAACAGCGAAATGATTTCCTCTATCGGCATGATCTCCTTGCCGTTTTTCGGGTTCCAGCCGAGCATGCAAAGGTAGTTGCGGACTGCCTCGGGCATAAAGTTTTTCTGCTGGTATTCCTCGATGAGCGCGCCCCTGTCGCGCTTGCTCATCTTGCCCTGCCCCTCGCTTTTGAGGATAAGCGGAATGTGCGCGAACTGCGGCATGGGCGCGCCGAACGCCTTGAAAAGCTCGATGTGCTTGTTCGTGTTCGTCAGGTGGTCCTGCCCCCTTATCACGTTTGTTATCGACATGCAGATGTCGTCGACGACGTTTACAAAGTGGAACACGGGCGTGCCGTTGGAGCGGAAAATCGGGAAGTCTTTTTCCTCGGTGCGCTCGACGTCGCCGTAAACGGCGTCGCGCAGGATTTGCGGCTCGCCCGAAACTTTAAAGAACACCGCGCCGTCCTTGTCGTAAGCCCTGCCCTTTTTGCGGAGTATCTCGAGATACTCGCGGTAGATGTTGTCGCGCTCGCTTTGGAAATACGGGCCGTAGTCGCCCCCGACGTCCGGGCCCTCGTCCCAGTCGAGGCCGAGCCATTTCATTCCGTCTTTAAGAATGTTCAGGTATTCCTCCCTGTTGCGCTCTTGGTCGGTGTCCTCGATGCGCAGGACGAACGTGCCGCCCGTATGCTTGGCGTAAAGCCAGTTGAAGAGCGCGGTTCTCGCGCTGCCGATATGGAAAAAGCCCGTCGGGCTCGGTGCAAATCTAACTCTTACTTTGCTCATTTTTGTTTTCTATAAAATATATTATCGCGCGATTACACCACCGCGGGCGTTTTTAGTCGATAGAAAAAAATCGTAGACGCGAAGAAAAGACGGCGTGAATTTTTGCGGCTCTTTCCGCGCGAGATCCTCAAACTCCGCGACGCCGAGCCATTCGAGGCTCTCGACCTCGTCTGGCGGGGGCGAAAATTTTTCGTCCCCCTCGCACTCCAATTCGTAAACGAAGGTGAACTCGTTTCCCGTCTCGGGGCAGGCGGAAATTTTGCCGATTTTCTTTAGCCGCGAAATGTCGACCTTAAGCCCCGTCTCTTCGCGCATTTCGCGGACGGCGGCGGCGTCGTAATCCTCGCCCGAATCGACGTGCCCCGAGCAGGACGTCGTGTAGGCGAGCGGATAGCTGTCTTTCGAGGCGGAGCGCTTTTGAAGCAGAATTTTTCTGCCCGCGCCGCTTCCGCAAAACATCAAAACGTGCGCCGCCCTGTGGCGCAAACCGCGCGCGTGAACCTCCGAGCGCGGGGCGCTCGCGACGACGTTGTCGAGCCCGTCGACGATGTCGAAAATATCCTCGCTCATTTGCGTTTCTTGCGGGCGTACGGAACTTGGACGCGCTTGATCTGCCTGAAGTCGTAGCCGCCGATTTTAAGCTCGCGGCAGTAGCCCAGAAGCGGGGGCATCGGGTCGATCGGCGCGAAGCCGAATGTGCGGCGGTGGCGGTTTATCGCCTGCCACGCGAGATAGTCTATCGCAACGGGGTTCGAGCTGAGCAGAATCGTGTTTTCCGAAAACGAGCAGCGCGAATTGAAAATCGCCCCGCCCACAAACTGCCCGCGCTCGAGCGTGAGAATTGTAAACAAATTCGACGAGCGAAGCTCGGGGATCGCGCAAACTTCCGCCGCCGCCATCGAGGCGTTCGCGGGCTGCTTTAAAAACCGCTCGTTGTTCGACATGTTCCAAATGCTCGCGTTGCCGATCGCCGCGCACACGCCGAGCCCCTCCATATCGGTCACGACGGGCAGGTTTATCCAAAAATCGACCGTCAAAAAAAGCGGCACGGGCAGATAGCTTTTGCGAAGCTCCGGATTGTAGAGGTCGGCGGAAACGTTCAGCCCCTTGGCGGTTTTCGGCATGAGGGAATTATCGTAATACCAGTCGGAGCTGAAGAATTTTCCGCTGTCGATGTCGATAACTGGCGAGCCTTTGTAGTCGTCGGGAGCGCCGTTTTGAAGCTCGGAGACGCGCGGCAGAAAGCCGCTGTCGCGCATTTTGCGGCGGCTCATGTCGACAAGGCAGATGTCGGCGCGCTTGTATCCGCGAGCCTCGAGCTGCGAGATTACGGCGTCGACGAGAGCTCTTGGAGTCGCCATTCCGGCGCCCGAGTTGGTATAAATTTTAAGCCCGACTTTTCCCTTTTTCGACGGGGCGATTTTCGAGCCCGACTCTCGCTCGTACGCGGCAAACAAGACCGATACTGCGCGCGAATAGTTGGAGTCTCCGAAAGCGGGAACCCTGCACTCGAAAAGGATTTTCCCCATGTCTGCCGGCGCTTGCGCCTCGGGCGAAGCGGGCGCGGAAAAAAGCGCGCCCGAAAGCAACGACGCCGCGAAAACGCCGATTTTAGAAATAATTTTGACTGATTTCTTCATAATTATATTGCCAGAGTAAAAAATTGTGGCTGAATGTATAATTTAAGGGCAGATTAAAAGCGCATTTAAAAATTTATGCAAGCATCGAAGTATATTTTCATACGGCTTATCCCCTTGGCGGCGATTATCGCGGCGGCGGCAGTATCGGGCTGCGGAAAGAAAACGCCCGACGAAATCGCAGCCGAAAACCGCAAGGCGACCGAGCTTTCCATACGGCGCGCGCGGGTTCTGATGTTCGAGGAAAAATCGGCCGACGCGATAAAGCTTCTCGAGGACACCTACCAAAAACGCGGCACAAGCGCGGAGCTTTGCGAGGCTCTCGCATACGCCTATATCCAAAACGGGCAGACGGCGAGCGCTGCGATGTTTTTTGAAAGCGCCGCCGCCCAAAAAGACGGCGACCCCGAGCTTCAAATCAGCGCGGCAAAAGCATACGAGCAGTCGAACGCCGACGCCTCCGCGGCGAACGCGTACGAAAAATATCTGAAGCTGAAGCCGTCCGACACCGTCGCGTGGAAATCGTATTCGGCGTGCCTTGAGCGCCTCGAAAAATATTCCGACGCGCTCAACGCTATGATGGGCGCGCTCAAGTCGGCGGGGCGCAACCCCAACACTTCGGAAGCTACAAAAATCGGGCTGCTTTTTGTAAAGACGGGAAATCCCGTCCAAGCGCGAAACTGGCTCGAAGCCGCGTATAAGGCGACTCTCCCCACGAACGTCGAGACCCGCAAAGAGATTCTCCTCGGGCTCGCGACGGTCTATCTCGCGCAGAAAGAAACCGCGCTCTTGAACGAAACCGTCGCCGAGCTCGACAAAATTGCGCCGGGTGAAATCGACAAAAAATATCCAAAGCTTCGCGAACAGCTCGCCGCGTTTAAGGAAAACCTCGAAGCCGCGCAAAGGGCGATGAAAGCCAAAGAAGAACAGGCGCAAAAGCCCGAGCAA
>Ga0256407_10000812_pt1 | contig 70375 bp, 49 predicted proteins | sample RumenRJG_04DNA_FD_193489 | JGI IMG/M metagenome (GOLD analysis project Ga0256407, IMG submission 193489) | Bovine rumen microbial communities from Lethbridge, Alberta, Canada - RJG_04 | ecosystem: Host-associated > Mammals > Digestive system > Stomach > Rumen | place: Canada: Alberta... | reverse complement strand
GAACGTGGAGAATCCTTACACTCTCGAAGGCCTGATGCCCGAGACTGAGTATGAGGTACAAGTTCAGGGTGTTGGTGCCGATGCACGCACTACCGACTGGACCGAGAGCGTACGCTTCATCACCGAGATTGGTGAAGTTCCTGTTGAGCCCGCTTACTATCTCGTTGGTACATTCAACGGCTGGAGCCAGGTTGATGGCATGATCGAGTTCGTTGACAACAAGGCTGAGAATGTAGAGCTCGAGGCTGAGGCTGAGTTCAAGGTTATCACTCCTTCTGAGGATGGTGGCTGGATCTGGTATGGTGGTGTTGATGAGAACCAAGTTGGCTACTTCCTGATCAACAATGACCTCCTGAATGTTGGCATCTCTCTCGTGGACGGTGCAAACTTCCGCATTGCTGAGGCTGGCATTTACAACTTCGAGTTGATAGATGAGGCTAAGGCTCCTATGCTGAAGGTTACCAAGGCTGAGAACGTAGGCATCAGCACTATCACTAGCGACAAGGCCGACAACCGCATCTTCGACCTCCAGGGCCGTGAGCTCAAGAGCGTTCCCGAGACTGGCATCTACATCCAGAACGGCAAGAAGTATGTTAAGTAATTAAGCTTACTTCGGTTTTAACTAAAAATGCACTCGCACCATGCGGGTGCATTTTTTTGCTGTAGCGAAAAAAAGTTGTATCTTTGCACTCTAAACAGCGATAGCAATGGATAATATCCTACAAATTTCGAAGACACAAGAGGTCATGGCATTTGTGGCAACCTGCATTGAAGCCACTGCAAGGGTGATGAAAACAACTTATAAAGACGTGTTTCATCGCATGGCACGTGTTGGGTTGATTGACAATTTTATTATCCCTCACTACGACACTCTTCACACCGAGAGTAGAGAAAACATTGCTAACGAGATGATAGAATGCCTAAATAACTGGGAGGAGAGACAATGATTGAAATGCCGGACTAATGGATTTGAACACGGCGTTACATCGATTGTCAATGCACAAGCCCAATAATCAGATGTGCTTACTTAATCAAGAAATCACCGATAATTATCTTATTTTTGATGGAACAGAAGAACTATGACGATCCCGCCAAGTCTCCTATTATTCAAGAAATAATATTGAGTAATCGCATTGGGGCTATAGCCGTTGAGCTCGCCAAACGCTTAAAGATAGACCCATCACGCGCTTTGCAACTATTCTATCAGAGCCAAACGTGTGAAGACTTGCACAACAAATCCACAGGCCTATATCTCTATGGCGACCTATATGTTGCCGACGAATTTATGCGCGAAATGGAAAACAAACAATAATGTCACAAAAAGTTTGTATCTTTGCACTCTAATTCAGGAAACGACAAAAATCTACAATATGAACATCTTAGAACTTAGCGAACAGGAGATAGTTAGACGCAATAGTTTGAACCAGTTGCGTGAGTTGGGAATCGACCCTTATCCAGCAGCCGAATATGTGGTCAACGCTTGGAGCGACGACATAAAAGCGTGCTTCAAGGACGATGACGAGCCGCGCCAGGTGAGCGTGGCAGGACGCATCATGGCCCGCCGCATCATGGGCAAAGCGTCGTTTATGGAACTCAAGGACTCGAAGGGTAGAGTGCAGGTGTATATCAGCCGCGACGACCTGTGCCCCGGCGAGAACAAGGACCTCTACAACGTGGTGTTTAAGAAGCTGCTCGACATTGGCGACTTCGTGGGCATCGAGGGATATGTGTTCCGCACACAGACGGGCGAGATCAGCGTTCACGCACAGCAGCTCACGGTGCTGAGCAAAAGCCTCAGACCACTGCCCATCGTCAAGGAGAAAGACGGCGTGACCTACGACGCCTTCGACGACCCCGAGCTGCGCTATCGCCAGCGCTACGTTGACCTGGTGGTGAACGAGGGCGTGAAAGACACCTTCCTCAAGCGCGCCACCGTGGTGCGCACCATGCGCCAAGTGCTCGACGAGGCAGGCTACACCGAGGTGGAGACTCCCACGCTGCAAGCCATTGCCGGCGGCGCCAGCGCCAGGCCATTCATCACCCACTTCAATGCGCTCAACATCGACATGTATATGCGCATCGCCACCGAGCTCTACCTCAAGCGCCTGATAGTGGGCGGCTTTGAGGGCGTGTATGAGATAGGCAAGAACTTCCGCAACGAGGGCATGGACCGCAACCACAACCCCGAGTTCACCTGCATGGAGCTATATGTTCAATACAAGGACTACAACTGGATGATGGCCTTCACCGAGCAGCTGCTCGAGAAGATATGCATCGCCGTGAACGGCAGCCCCGAGAGCGTCATCGACGGCAAGACCATCAGCTTCAAGGCTCCCTACCGCCGCCTGCCCATCCTCGACGCCATCAAGGAGAAGACCGGCTACGACCTGAGTGGCATGGACGAGGCACAAATTCGCGAGGTGGCACAAAAGCTGGGCATCGAGGTTGACGAGACGATGGGCAAGGGCAAGCTCATCGACGAGATATTTGGCGAGACCTGCGAGGGCACCTTCATCCAGCCCACCTTCATCATCGACTACCCCGTGGAGATGTCGCCACTGACCAAGATGCACCGCAGCAAGCCAGGCCTGACCGAGCGCTTCGAGCTCATGGTCAACGGCAAGGAGGTGGCCAACGCCTATAGCGAGCTTAACGACCCCCTCGACCAGGAGGAGCGCTTCAAGGAGCAGATGCGCCTGGCCGACAAGGGCGACGACGAGGCCATGGTCATCGACCAGGACTTCCTCAGGGCTCTGCAATATGGCATGCCTCCCACGAGCGGCATTGGCATAGGCATCGACCGCCTCACCATGCTCATGACGGGCAACAGCTACATCCAGGACGTGATGCTCTTCCCGCAGATGCGCCCCGAGAAAGTGGTACACCGCGACAAGGAGGAGGCCTACACCGCGCTGGGCATTCCCGCCGAGTGGGTGGCCCCCATCCAAAAGGCCGGCCTGCTCACCGTCGAGGCACTAGGAGCTCTCGAGAAACCCGGCAAGCTCTTCCAGGATCTGCTCGAAATCAACAAGAAATACAAGCTCGGCTACAAGAACCCCATGCCCGACGACGTGAAGCAATGGGTGGAAGCAGCAAAAACCAAGTGTTAAGTAGTGACAAGGCATGCCTTGTCAGGTTATTATTCCATAAGTCATTTCAACTATTAAACACAAGAAACATATCTTTTCTTCAGCGGCAGGGTTTTACATTCTTGCGGCGGGGTTGATTGTGGTGATGCTCTCGATGGTGAGCATCACGATAACGCGCTCTATGTTTGGCTCGCTCGCCAATCAGCCGCTCACCAAGATTTTCTTCAACCACCTTGCCGACGCCATCCTGCTGCTGGCGCCATGCTGGGTGATAAAAAAGCGCCGCCGCACTTACACCTTTATTATATTATGGCTCGTGGCGTTGTGGAGCTTCGCGCAACTGCTCTACTACCCCACCTACCGCGACGTGATGCCCTTCTCGTCGTTCCTGCTGGTGCAAAACGTGTCGGGCACGCTCATCAAGAGCACCCTGGGGGCTATCACCAAGAAGTCGCTCATGGTGCTGCTCATGCCACTGCTGCTGCACGCCTACCACTGGTGGCTCAAGCGCCACAACAGTGGCGGCAGCGACAGCGCCCAGCGCCACTGGTGGATGCTGGCCGCCAGCCTAGGGGCCTTTGTGGTGCTGCGCCTGCTCATCACCACCAGCATCTACCTCGCCAACCGCAAGAACTACAGCGACTTGCGCGATGCCTTTGCTACTCGTTACACCAAGTTTGGAGGCCGACACCTTAATTATATAATGCACAACGGCGTGGTGAGCTATGCCATTTTCTCGCTCATCAACAGCATCGACACTGGAGTGAGTGGCCAAGAGAAGCAGCTCGCCGAGGACTTTGTCAAAAACCAATGCCCCTCCTACACCGACAACAGCTACAAGACCGCCATTGAGCGCCCCAACCTCATCTTCATCATGGTGGAGTCGCTCAACGCCTGGGCGGTGAACCTCAACATCGACGGCAAGCCAGTGACACCCACCCTCAACGCGCTGGCTGCCGACAGCACCAGCATCGTGTGCCTTAACGTGATTTCGCAAGCCAAGAGCGGCCGCTCGAGCGACGGCAAGTTCATGTATCAAACCGGCCTCTTGCCCATGATTGACCGCTCGGTGGCGATGGAATACAGCAACCGCACCTTCCCGTCGCTGGTCAAGGTCCTCAAGCAACGCGGCTACAAGGCGGTGGAGATATGCGGCGACGAGCCCAGCCTGTGGAATGTGGAGAACATGTCGGTGGCCTACGGTTTCGACACCCTCTACCACCAACCCGAACTCAAAGCCCAGCTCGAAGCCGCCGACTACAAGATTGACAAGGTGGTGATGGAGCATGCCGCCCAGTATCTTCCCACCATTGGCAAGAGCTTTATCGCGCAGCTCTTCACGGGAGTGATGCACAGCCCCTACGACTACGACTTCGAGCCCGCCACATGGATCTCGCGCAGCAAGCAATACACCGCCACCGTGCGCAACTATCTGGAAAAGACACACTACTTCGACCAGCAACTGGGCATCTTCCTCGAGAGCCTGCGGCAATCAGGACTTTATGACAACAGCGTGATAGTCATCGCCAGCGACCACAGCGAGCCAGTGGATGACGACCCTGCCGGCCGCCCGGCACTGAGCAAAAACGGCAACGAGTGTGTGTTTATCGTCATCAACGGCGCTCACGGCAAGCGCATCGACGGCCCCGCGGGACAAATCGACATCTACCCCACCCTGCTCGACGTGATGGGCCTCAACGACTACCCCTGGAAGGGACTAGGTCACAGCCTGCTGCGCCATGCCGTGACCTCGGCAGCCGAATCAGCCGACGGCACCGTTGGCACTTCTCCACTACTCAAGCAGCAGCAACAGGCGTGGAGCGTGAGCAACATCCTCATTAGAGGAAACTGGTACTTCCAGAACATCATGAAATAGCCCACTCTAGTTTTTAAAGTGCTTCATAAACCTGAAGTGCAGTTTGTACCCCCAAGAGAAAGAGATGTTTGCACCCTAAGCAGGAACGCATTAACCTAGAATTATCACTTTTTTAGAGGCACTTCTTGCATTATTAATTAAAAAAGCATTACCTTTGCACCCGCAATGAGGGGCTAAACCCTTTTTCAGAATAATTTTATTAACCCAAGTGGAAAAATTTGGCTGCTTGCAACCACTTTAAAAAAATGCTAAAACTGCGAATTATCCCTCAAATCTTTCACAGCATGTTAGCGTTTTTCCACATTTAAAAACAATTTGGAAAAATGAACTATTTATTTACCAGTGAATCGGTGTCGGAAGGACATCCCGACAAAGTTGCCGACCAAATCAGCGACGCGCTGCTCGACCATTTCCTAGCCTTCGACCCTCACAGCCGCGTGGCGTGCGAGACCCTTGTCACTACCGGACAGGTGGTGATTGCCGGCGAGGTGAAAAGCAAGACCTACATCGACCTGATGGAAGTGACGCGCCAGGTGATTAATGGCATCGGCTACAACAAGAGTGAGTACAAATTTGACGCCGACTCGTGCGGCGTGTTCTCGGCCATCCATGAGCAGAGCGGCGACATCAACCGCGGCGTGGACCGCGCCACCAGCGAGGAGCAGGGCGCCGGCGACCAGGGAATGATGTTTGGCTATGCCTGCAACGAGACCCCTAGCTTCATGCCCTTGACGCTCGACCTGGCCCACCGCCTGCTGCGCGAGCTCGCCACGCTGCGCAAGAGTGGCGAGATAAGCTACCTGCGCCCCGACGCTAAGAGCCAGGTGACAGTGGAGTATGACGACCAGTCGCGCCGCCCAGTGCGCATCCACACCATTGTCATCAGCACCCAGCACGACGATTTCATCAAGCCCGACGCCACCACCACTCAGGCTCAGGCCGACGAGCAGATGCTGGGGCGCATTCGTCACGACATGGAGACCATCTTGCTGCCTCGAGTCATCGAGCAGCTGCCCGGCGACGTGAAAAGACTCTTTGACAAAGACCTCATCCTACATGTCAACCCCACCGGCAAGTTCGTCATTGGCGGGCCTCATGGCGACACAGGCCTCACAGGCCGCAAAATCATCGTCGATACCTACGGAGGACGCGGAGCACACGGCGGCGGAGCCTTCAGCGGCAAGGATCCCAGCAAGGTGGATCGCAGCGCTGCCTATGCCGCCCGCCACATCGCCAAGAACGCCGTGGCCGCCGGCATTGCCGACGAGATGCTCGTGCAGGTGTCTTATGCCATTGGCGTGGCCGAGCCCATCAGCCTCTATGTCAACACTTACGGCACCAGCCATGTAGCCATGAGCGATGCCGAGATTGCTCACAAGCTGAGCACCATCTTCAAGATGACGCCCTACGAGATTGAGAAGCGCCTCAAGCTGCGCAACCCCATCTATCAGGAGACGGCAGCCTATGGTCACATGGGCCGCGAGCCACAAGTGGTGACCAAGCACTTCCAGTCGCTCTATGAGGGCGACCGCACCATCGAGGTGGAGCTCTTCACCTGGGAGAAGCTCGACTACGTGGAAACGCTCAAGACAGCCTTTGGCTTGTAAGGCGTATTCATTGGGCTCAGCAATCTCACAACTCCATTCACCACACGTTAAGCGCAGTCTCAAGAAAAAAATTGAGATTGCGCTTAAAGGTGTCAACAAGCATAATAACTGAGTCCACTTTAAAAAATAAAATCACACGAATTAAACGAATTATAACGAATTCTATTTCATTGATATAAAGTTTGTTAGATTTGTGTTGTTTTGTTGTTTTTGTTTGATTTTCGTCAAAAAGCGACTTTTTAAAGTGGACTCATAACTCAAGTTTATAAAGTATAATGAATTAATAGTCATTAATCCATAATCGGTTGTTGTTCAGCTTCTTCGAGGTTGCGCCAGGGTTTCGGCAGTTTTTTAGCGCAATCTTGAAATTAAGGAAATAATTGTCGTTTTGTCAAAATGTCATGTGCATTGATGCGAAAAGCTGCTGCACGGGTGGTGTCGAGGGGTAGTCGGCTGTAGAGCGTGCGCTCAAAATACTTGACACCAGCACCTTGTGGCCTATAGCAATAATATCCGAGGCTGTCGAGCAGGTGGCGCTCAGGCTCGTCGTAGGTTCTGACAATGACCACATCGGCATTGCGCTGCTTAATGGCCTGATGTGTCTCTTCAAGCATGTGAGGCAAGGCGCCAGTTTGCTTGCTCCAGTATTTGCAACCTGGCAGGGCGTGTGCTGGCACTCCGCTTCCCAGGTCGGAGCAATTCAAGTAAATGATGCGTGGATTGTCATATTGCGCCTCGAGAGCGGCAAAGTAGTAGAACACGCGTTGCTTAGTGGTTTCAGGGAAAGTGAAAAAGGCTGTCTTGTTGCTTCCCCACACCAGTAATGCAGTCACAGCTATTGCTGCCGTTGCCCGCCATTGCCATCGGCAGAGTGAACGGTTGAGAGGCTTAAGCACGACAGCAATTCCTGGCATGGCCAGTGGCGACAATGGCAGCAGGTAGAAGGGCGCCTTGAGGTTCATGACAATGACCACTGCAAACCACAAGAAAGTGACAGTCAGCGGCCATCTCCACAGTTTTTCGGTCGATGCGGCGACAACAATCAAGGCCATTATTAAAAAAAAGTACAAAAACACTGCCGGGCTTTCAGTGAGAGCCAATAATTTGCTGGCTACCACACCATTTAGTTGCAAGTTGCTTATGGTCAAGGCGGTGTTAAGGAAGTACTCATTGATGAAATCGGCAAAGCATCCTTGAGCTGTCAAGACTATTGCCACTGGAGCTGCCACAGCGAGGAATCCTGCTGCCATCCACAGTAGTGTCCACAGTGGTGATTGCTTGTTGCGGCGAGGCACTATCCACAAGAAATGTGGCACCGCGATGGCAAGCATCGCGGTGATGTTGTATTTTATGAGCAGCGTGATTGCTAGGCAGGCACCCAGGGCGAGTGCCGCATTTCTCACAACCGGACCATCGCTGCTGGTGAGGGTGCTGCATCTGACGAAGTAATAAGCCACAGGCATTATTGCTGCGCAGCAATAGTCCTCGCTGTGTGGCTCGTCGTGTACCCACTTCACTGTTAACAAAAAAGCCATCACTGCAGTAGCTATCGCAGCGGTAGCCTTATTTCCGGTGATGAGCAAAGCACTCTTGTAGGCATAGAAAAAGGCTATTGCAAAGATTATGGTGCTTATCCAATAGACGCCGGTGTAGTCGCGTGGGCTGATGAGATACCCCAAGCCATAAATGAGCCACAACAGAGGTCCCTTGCTGTCGGCGAAGTCAACATAGGGTGTCATCCCATTCATCCACGCTTTGCCGCACATGAAGAACCATGGCGTGTCGTAGTGCAGATAAATATCGTGAAGATAAGAATTCCATGAAGCCAGCATCAGGAGTGCTGCCGAAAACCCCCATAATGCTAGCCACAAAGAAAGTCTAGACCGCAGCTTAGATTTCATTATGCCCTTCTACAGCTCCAGGTCGATGTTGAAGAGCTCGTGCCAGGGCAAGCCCTGCTCGTTGAGCACCTCAAGGAACGGGTCGGGGTCAAACTCCTCCACGTTGTGCACGCCAGGCTTGCACCACAGTCCCTTGAGGAACATCATGGCACCTGTCATGGCTGGCACACCGGTGGTGTAGCTCACGGCTTGCATACCGGTCTCCTGGAACGCGGCATGGTGGTCGCAGTTGTTGTATATATAATAAGTCAACGGTTTACCATCCTTGCCAATGCCACTAATGCGGCAGCCTATCGAGGTCTGGCCGGTGTAGTTCTCGCCCAGGTCTTGCGGGTTGGGTAGCACCGCCTTGAGGAACTGCAGCGGCACAATCTCCACGCCGTTATAGATGATGGGGTCGATGCGCGCCATGCCTATGTCTTGAATCACCCGCAGGTGGGTGAGGTATTCCTCGCCAAAGGTCATCCAGAACCTGGCTCGCTTGATGGTGGGGTAATTAATCACCAGCGACTCGAGTTCCTCGTGATACATGAGGTAGCTCTCGCGCGGCCCAATCTCGGGATAGGTCAGCGGCTTGTGAATCTCGAGGGCACCAGTCTGCACCCACTTACCGTTCTCCCAGTAGCGCCCTTTCTGGGTAATCTCGCGTATGTTGATCTCGGGGTTGAAGTTGGTGGCAAAGGCCTTGCCGTGGTTGCCGGCATTGCAGTCCACGATGTCGAGGTAGTGAATCTCCTTGAAATGGTGCTTGGCGGCACGCGCGGTATAAACGCCACTCACGCCGGGGTCGAAGCCGCACCCCAAGATTGCGGTGAGCCCGGCTTTCTCGAAGCGCTCGCGGTAAGCCCACTGCCAGCTGTACTCGAAGTGAGCCTCGTCGCGCGGCTCATAGTTGGCAGTGTCGAGGTAGTTCACGCCACACTCCAGGCAGGCATCCATGATAGTGAGGTCCTGGTAAGGCAGCGCCACGTTGATTACCAGCTTGGGCTGATGCCGCTTGAACAAAGCCACCAGCTCTGGCACGCTGTCGGCATCTACCTCGTCGGTGGTGATATTAGGTGCTCCAATGGCCTTAGCCACAGCATCACATTTAGCCTTGTGCCGCGAAGCGATTACTATCTCGTTAAACACGTCGGGATTTTTAGCGCACTTGTGTGCCACCACGGTTCCCACACCGCCACAGCCGATGATGATTACTTTGTTCATTATTGTAAAGGAGTTAAAGGGGGGAAAGGAATTAAAGGAGTTAAAAAAAGAAGGGAAAGGAGGGAGAGATGCTTTGTGATGGCTTCTCTCTTCTTTATTTTATTTGTTTCGCTCTATAATATACTGGAAAATCGACTTCAGCGCTTGGGTACACTCGCCATCACCATATTTGTCGAGAAGGCTGGCGGCTGTCGCGTAGAGTTCGTGCATCTTGTTGTAGGCATAGTCGATGCCGCCACAATCTTTAGCCCACTCCACCAGGCACTCGATATCGCTCTCGCTGTAGCTGGGCTGGTTGATGAGGCCAAGCATGTACTCACGCTCGGGCCGCTCGGCTAGCGAGAGGGCATAGATCAGTGGCAGGGTCACTTTCCCCTCGCGCAGGTCGTTGCCAGTGGGCTTGCCCACGATGGGGTCGTTGAAGTAGTCGAAGGTGTCGTCCTTAATCTGGAAGCACAGGCCCAGCAGCCGCGCAAACTCGATGAGCTCTTCCAGATGGGCGCGGTCGGCTCCAGCAGCTATGCCGCCCACTTCCACACAGCTGGCAAATAGCGATGCGGTCTTCTTGTTGATGATTTCAAAATAGGCCTCCTCGGTGATAGTGTGGTTGCGGGCAATGTCATACTGGTTCACCTCCCCGAGCGAGAGGTCGGCACCTAGCGTGGCAAGCACCTTGAGGATGTCTTTGTTGCCAGTCTCGACGGCACACACCAGAGCCTTGCTCACAAAGAAGTCGCCCACTAGCACCGCGATGTGGTTAGTCCACACGCCATTGATAGTGGCGATGCCGCGTCGCTCCTTGCTGTCGTCGATCACGTCGTCGTGAATGAGCGAGGCGTTGTGCAATATCTCTATAGCAGCACCTGCCGTTATCACTTGCCTATTGATGCCCCCCATGAGCTTGCCGCTGATGAGTGCCAGCATGGGCCGCAGCTGCTTGCCTTTAACTTTCAAGAAATTAAAGACTATGGAGTTCATTAATTGGTTGTCGCTTGTGAGAGCCTCTTCAATAATCTTGTTGAGCTGGGCAAGTTCGTCACCAATCAAAAGCTTTATGTCATTGAGGTTTTTCATAACTTTTAGAGCGCAAAATTAGCAATAATATTTATGGTAGGCATAATTTTTGGTAAGTTTTTTGCAAAAGATAATCAAGTGAAGAATAAAGAAAAAGACTTTTTTTGTTTAAAAATATATATTATTCAAGGATTATTTCTACCTTTGACGCATTGAAACATGGACTTTACATCAATTGAATTTTATACTATAGCCTTTTTCCTGGCAATGGTTTTTGTAGGGTTTTTCGTCAGGCAAAAGAAGACTGCGCCGGCAACCTCGGTGATAAGTTCGCTAAACCTTGCCCCCGCGCCACCGCAGCACGAAGCCACGAGCAAGCTCAGGCTCCGTGCCCATGCCGACGGCACGGTGACCATAGAGCGTGAAGGGCTGCTACTGTGCGACGGCGAGACGGTAAACCTCATTGCCACTATCATCGACGACAAAATCACCATTGAGGAAAAGAAAGGTAAAATATCGGCCTTTGGCGGCAAAGAGAGTGCCTATAACGGACATGTTGACGTGACATTTTTTCTTGAAAACAACAAGAACTATCTTCGCTACGAGAGCAGCGTGGCAGGACAGTGGTGCAAGCTCGCCTTCAACAACTATGCTGGAAATATAGTGGAAAAGGAACTGAGCTACTGAAAACCCACACAATATTTTCAATAAAATTCCGTTATATGGGTTAAGGTGTGTTGCATAGTCACCTAAACTTGAAAACTGCAAAAACAAAACACTGAAGACATGATAAAAAAATTATTCTTGGCACTTTTCCTCACCTTGCCGTTGCTGGCAAATGCCCAGCTTGGTGCAGGACAATGGAAAATTCACTCCAATTTCGTTGGCTCCTCAGCCACTAACTGCATCGACGCTGGCGACAAAGTGTATTATCTCACTAAAGGCAGCCTCTACTGCTACGACAAGCAGCAGCAGAGCAACACAGCACTCGATGTCAACAACATGATTAACGGCCTGGTAATAAGCCAGATTTATTACAATTACTCAAAGCAGTATCTTGTTGTCACTTATTCTGATTGCAACATTGACATCATCAAGTCTAGCGGAGAGGTAATTAACGTGCCAGCCATCAAGGAAGTGGTCATGCACAAAGCTAAAAAAATCAACGACGTGAACTTCAGCAACGGCAGGATGTATGTTGCAACATCGTTTGGATACATCATGCTCGACGACGAGACCTTCGACATCAAGGAAGTGCGAAACTATGAGCTGAATGTGGCATCGGTGGCCGAGGTGGGACCCTACAAGGTGATGAGCCTGGACAGCAAGTTCTACTACTGCGATGCCAACGAGCAAGTGGAGACCGCGCGATGGCACCGTCAGGTGGCCAACGCCAAGGGCGACGGCCGCATCTTGCCCATCAACGACAACAAGTTTTTCCTCACCTGCAAGAACACTTTCCAGATTGTGACCATTGGTCACGGCACCGACAGCCTGGGCGTTGACACGCTCAATTTCACCCTCAAGCAGGTGGTGAGCGCCGCCCCTGTGACAGTGCAGCCCTATCCGGCAGGCTTTGTGGCCAGCTTCCCAGCCAAGAATTACTACTATACCATCTTGCCCGACGCCAGCAAGACTACAAAAGTCACTGGCAACAAAATCATGACAAGCCAGGAAGAAGGCAACTGGTGGACACTGGGTGCCGATGGACTGACTCATGTGGTGGCTGGCACAGCAACCGAGAACACGACCCCCAACGGCGTGAGCATCAGTACCAACGCCTACTGGAGCACCTACGACCGCTTGCAGCAGCGCGTGCTGGTGTGCCGCACTAACGATGTCACAATCTTGCCCACTATCAGCAATGCCAAGACCGAAGTGAACTCCTATGACGGCGCAATGTGGAGAAATATCACTCCCGTGGACGCTCCCTCCAATGGCGGCAACAAGTGGCTGGCACTCTCACCCAATGAACCCAACACTTACTATTACTGCTGTAACACCACCAATGGGGTGTGCAAAGTGAAAAACGACACCGTTGTGGCGAGCTACACTCCTAGCAACAGCCCTTACGCCAACCGGTGCGCAGCAATCCAATTTGACTCCAAGGGCAACCTGTGGGTGGCCCAGTCGCGCAGTGCCAACAACATCGACGCCTTTGCCATCACTCCTCAAAACCAGTTGCTCACCGAGGTCGACTCCACTAAGTTTGTCATCAACGACATGGGCGGTGCCTGCTACAGCGCCGGCTTCAAGCGCATCACCTTTGGCATTGGTGCGGGCGACACCAAGGTGTTCTCGGCTGGCGACTGGGGAGCCAGCTTGGTGTTCTGGAACAACAACGACGACTTGAGCCTTAAGCAATATAAGTCATTTAAGTCTCTTACTGACCAAGACAACAAAAGCTATACCGCCTACTACTGGATGTGCATCCGTCCCGACAACGACAGCATCCTGTGGCTGGGAAGTGAGATGGGCGTCATCTCGCTTGACCCACGCCAAGCCTTCGACGAGGACTTCCGTGTGAACCGCATAAAGTACACCAAGAATGAGGGCTTTGACGACAGTGGTGTGCTCCTCGATGGCATTCATGTCACTTGGATTGATGCTGATGCCAGCAACAACAAGTGGATTTCTACCAACACCTCGGGAGTGTATTTCGTCAGTCCCGATGGCTCAGAGATTTACAAGCACTTCGACACCACCAACAGCCCGCTACCCAGCGACCAGGTATATAGCGTGAGCTGCAACCGCGCCACCAACTCTGTGGTCATGGTCACTCCTAATGGCGTGGTAGAGTACTTCCCCGATGTCACCCCCGCCGAGGACGACTACAGCAACGTCTATGCCTTCCCCGAGCTGGTGAAGCCCGACTTCACTGGCATGGTGACCATTAAAGGCCTGATGGCAAACTCTAACGTGGTGATCACCGACATCGACGGCAACGTGGTCAAGACTATGGTCTCTGACGGCGGCATAGCTCTGTGGGATGTGTGCCACGACAATGGTGTGAGAGTAGATACCGGCATCTACAAGATTTATGCCTCTCAAGGCGACACCGCCACCACTGGTGAGCCCTTGACGCAAATCGCCGTCATCAAGTAAGAAAAAATGGCCATTGGCGGCGAGGCAGCACCGCCACCATCGCATAAAATAAACGCAGGGTTCCAACACTGGAGCCCTGTTTTTTTACTGTGATTTTGCAGGCCATACAATTTTAATGGCATTTCTGTCGTTATATAATATAAAACTAATTCAATGGAGTTTAGAGGTTAGAGTTGAGTGATTGGAGATGAGATCACTAAATTTCCACTCATTAGCCATAACGCACTAAGCATTAATTAGTGAGCAAGTTAACATCTTGCGAAATATAAGTAAAAACTAAAAATGACACTATGATTCGCAAAAGCCTTTTCACCCTAGTGGTTTCGCTAGTAACCTTAATCGCCAGTGCACAGATAGGCTCTGGGCAATGGAAGATACACCCCTATTTTGTTGAGGAGAAAGTCACTAACTGCGTAGATGTGGGCGACAAAATTTATTATCTGGTGAGTGGCAGCCTGTTTTGCTATGACAAAGCAAGCCAGAGCAACACCTCGGTTGATGTAAACGGCGCCATCAACGATGTGAACATTAAGCAACTCTACTATAACTACGACAAGGATTACCTGTTTATTGCCTACGACAACTGCAACATCGACATCATCAAAAATGACGGCACAGTGGTCAACGTGAGCGCCATCAAGGATGTGGTGCTCAACATGAACACTGTTAAAACCATTAATGACATCACCTTTGGCGATGGAATTACCTATGTCGCAGCATCGTTTGGATACATCACTATCGAGGACGAGACCTTCAGGGTGAAGGAGGTGAGACACTTCAACCTAACCTTGCCCTCAGTGGCTCAAGTGGGAGATTACAAGATAATAGTTCGCCCCGACAAGTTTTTCTATTGCCTGGCAAGCGAGCAAGTGGAGATTATCAATCGTCACAAAAATGTGGAGAACCCCCTGGGCACCGGAAAAGCCTTTCCCATCGACAACAACCACTTTTTCTTTACTGCCAGCAACTCTTTCTATATCGTTGAGATAACGCCCAACCAGGACGGCACACTCACATTTACACCCACACTGCTCACCTATGAGCTGCCGGCTGCCATACAAAAGTGCCCCAGCGGTTTCGTAGCCAGCAACTTCAACAATGGCACCGCAGGCTTCTACTACACCTTCAACAGCGACGGCAGCAATGCCACGCGTCACACTGGCGACGGCGTTTACACCTCGCACCAGCAAGACGACTGGTGGATCATGAGCAAGAATGGACTCACACACCAGGTGAATGGACAGGTTATCGACACCGCCAAGCCTAACGGCATCTCTATCAAGGCAAGGGCCTACTGGAGCACCTACGACCCCTACCAGCACCGCGTGCTGCTCACGCGCACCGCCGAGAACCGTGTGCTCGAATTTTATGACTCCACCACTGGCACCGAAATCGACTATTGGGACGGCTCGCTATGGCACAAACTCCCCGTGCCTAACAATTTAGCCAATGGCGGCAACTTCTGGATTGAAGTCTCGCCCAACGAGCCCGACACTTATTTCTTCTGCTACCGCAGGAATGACGGAGTGGCCAAGGTGAAGAATGGCAACGTGGTGACATGTTACAGCCCAAGCAACGGTCCACTGAGCGACCGTGCCATGGCAATAAAATTTGACTCCAAGGGAAATCTGTGGATGGCGCAGCCACGCAACCCCAACATTGACGTGGCGGCAATCAGCGCTCAGAACCAGCTCCTCAACGAGGTCAATGCCTCACACTTCGTCACCAACAACCTGGGCAATTCGTGCTACACCGGGTCGGGTGGCGGCTTCAAGCGCATGACCTTCGACATTGGCGCCGGCGACACCAAGGTGTTCTCGGCCGGAAACTACAACGACCCGCTCATCATCTGGAACAACAACGAGGACTTGACGCTGAAGCAGTACAAAGTGTTTGAGTCTTTCTTCGACCAAGACAACAAATACTATTCAACCTACGGATGGGTGTATATCAAAGCCGACAAGGAAGGCATGATTTGGATTGGCACCGTGAGCGGAGTCATCTCGTTTGACCCACGCCAGGCCTTCAGCCCCGACTTCCGCATCAACCGCATTAAGCTCACCAAGGAAGAAGGCAATGTGGTAAACGAGGTGCTGCTCGAGGGCATACAAGTCAACTGCATCGATGTGGATGGACAAAACCGCAAGTGGATAGCCACCAACACTAATGGCATCTACCTCGTCAGTGCCGATGGCTCTGAAATCATCAAGCATTTCAACACTAGCAACAGCCCCATGCCTAGCGACCAAGTATATAGCGTGTGCTACAACCATTCCACCAACTCGGTGCTCGTGGTCACCAGCAACGGCGTGCTCGAATACTACAGCGACATGACACCGGCAGCCCCCGACTACAGCAATGTCGTTGCCTACCCCAACCCCGTGAGCTCGTCGTTCACCGGATATGTCACCATCAAGGGACTCATGGACAACTCCACCGTGGTCATCACCACTGCCACTGGCACCCCCATAGCCACCCTTCACAGCAATGGAGGCATTGCCATGTGGGATGTGTGCAACGCCTATGCCACACCAGTGGGCACTGGCATCTACAAGGTTTATGCCGCACAAGGCACCACACCCAGCACCACTGGCAAACCACTAGCAAAAATCGCAGTGATTAAATAATGGGCTCAACGCTCATGAGCTGAGGCCTAAAGCCTAAAAAAGACGAAACAATGAAACATATCATCACTATGGTAATAGCGCTTGCAGCAATGACAACGCAGGCGCAAAGCGACTATGGCAAGTGGATACTACACCCCATGTTTGCCGGCGAGAACATCACTAACTGCATCGACACTGGCGACGAAGTGTATTACCTTGCCAGCAACAACCTTTATCGCTACGACAAGGAATCTCAAGAGAATGAGCACCTGAACCGTGCCAACGACCTCAGCGACTCGGGAGTAAAGAACATTTACTACAACCCCGACAAGAACTACATCATGGTGGCCTACCAGAACTCCAACATCGATGTGATAGACGTGAGCAGTGGCAATGTGAGCAACATGAGCGACATCAAGAATGCCGACATCGCCGCATCTAAAACCATCAACGACATCACCTTTGCCAGCGGCAACAGGGCTGTCGTGGCAACCGATTTTGGCTTCGTGATCTACAACGACAGCAAGCTCGAGGTGGTATCGTCGTTCATCAGTGACGTGGCTATGCAAAGCGCCATAATACAAGGCGACTATTTCATAGCCAGCCATGAAGGCACCTTCTATTATGCCCCGGCATCGAAGCACATACAGCACATCAGCGATTTCAAGACCGCGCAGGTGGGGCTCACCGGATCCATGGTGCCCATTGCCGACAACCTCTTCTTTGTGCTCACGGGCAACCAGCTGAGCTTGGTCACCACCACTGCCAATGGCGAGACACTATCGTTCACTCCAGCACAGGTGGCAACAGGGAAACCCATAGCAGTGCACAAGATGCGCGACGCAGGATATGTGATTAGCTTTGGCAATGCCGACTATCACTACACCACTAACGCCAGCGGTGCCGAGGCAGTGCGCCACCAGGGCGGTGGCATCTACGGCTCCCTCACCAGTGGTGGCGACGCATGGTACCTCGACAATGAGGGGCTGCATCACACTAGCGGTGAAACAGTTACCGACAATGTGGTGCCTAACGCCATCTCTATCTCCACAATACCATTCTGGATGATATATGACATCGCCAATGAGAAGCTAGTGCTCACCAGCACTAGCGACAATGCCGTCCTTGACGACCTGCTCGACCGCGACGTCAACTTCACGCTCGCTAACAAGACGCAGTTCAACACCTTCGACGGCGTCTCCTGGCAAGACATCACTCCCGCCGAGATGCCTGAGCCCGACGCCGAGGGTAGCTACTGCCCACAATGGTTTGTGTTCTCGCCCAATGAAGCCGGCACCTACTACTTCAGCACCCGCAAGAAGGGCATCTACAAAGTCACTAATGGCAAGTTTGTGGCCAACTATGTGGGCGAGGAATGTGGGTTCATCAAGAAAACCCGCATGCCAGCACTGAAATTTGACTCTCAAGGCAACTTGTGGATTATACAGACCACCGACGAGGATAACCCCGTGCGCGTGCTCACGCCGTCAAAGCAGACCAAGGCGCAACTCACGCCCGACGACTTTATCTACAACAAAACCCAGCACATTAGCAACCTGTACCACAGCAGCTTTAAGCGCACACAGCTCACCATTGGCGCTGGCGACACTAAGGTGGCGGCAAGCGGACATTACCAGAAACCCATCGTGATCTGGAACAACAACAGCGACCTCTCTGTAAAGAGCAGCATCTCGTTTGCCTCGGGCACTCTACCCGACCAGGACGGCAAGAACATGGCATGGTATGATATTCGCGCTCTCACTGCCGACAACAACGGTATGGTGTGGATGGGAACCACTTCGGGAATGATAGCTTTCGACCCTAGCAAGGCGTTTGAGCCTGGCTTCCACGTCACCCACATCAAGGTGCCACGCAACGACGGCACTAACCTTGCCGACTACCTGCTCGACGGGCAGACCATCAACTGCATCGCCGTGGATGGCGCTAACCGCAAGTGGATAGGCACCAACGAGTCAGGACTATTTCTCGTGAGTGCCGACGGGCAACAGGTGCTCAAGAACTTCAACGCCAGCAACAGCGTGCTCGGCACTAACCAAATCTACCAGGTGTGCTGCGACCCAACAGGCAACGCCGTCTTCGTCACCACACCTTTTGGCGTGGCAGAGTATGTGAGCGACGCCACTCCAGGGCAACCTAACTTCAGCAACATCTATGCCTATCCTAACCCCGTGCGACCCGACTACGGAGGCCCTATCAACATTACCGGACTCATGGAGAACTCCCTCGTGAAGATTGCCGACCCCTCGGGCAACGTCATCTGCTCACTAAAGTCAACTGGCGGCATGGTGTCGTGGGACGGCTGTAACGCGAACGGCGACTTAGTGCCCACCGGCGTTTACACCATCATCGCCTCACAAGCCGACGGCTCCGCAGCTGGCACTGCCAAGGTGCTTATCGTAAGATAACGGCCGATGCCACCAATCAAAAACGGCGAATTATACCAATTTAGCGAACTGCCACGCTGAAATATTCAAAACGGCGAATTATGCCAATTTAGCGAACTGCCACGCTGAAATATTCAAAACGGCGAATTATGCGAATTTAGCGAACACCCACGCTGGAATATTCAAAACGGCGAATTATGCGAATTTAGCGAACAATATATCCGTAACTATCAACAATCAAACCAAATATGACTCAAGCAATTTATAGAGCATCCCTTTAAAGTTTGCGCACTATCATTGCTTACATCATTGACCAAGTGGCGAGGGCAGTCCACCTCACAAGCTTATTTTTTAAAACAAACTCACTGTTTTCTTTTCATAAAACACGTGAGAAGTGACGTTGCTGCTTTCACTTTGCAACTAACAAGCGATGAGAAAAACGATTTTTGTTAAAATTTGGACTGTTAAAAAAATATGATTTTAACAATTACCATGCGATAAAAAACTGAGCACCTCGCCACCCGCGCTCATTCACGCCCTTAGAAAACACGCAATTCTCGGCTACATATAACACTGAAATTCAACCACAAAAATTCTGCGCAGCATTATTTACACGACTTGAAGCCACTAAATCAAGTACCATATTGTTAACATATTTAAATTTATGAATAAAAAATCAAAATGGCAAAATTAGAGAACAAACCCCACCCCAAAAAGTTAAACTTTAAAATAATTTTGCCACATTTATCATAAATATATAACTTTGCAATCGTTGTTTCGCATGGTCTCAGCAACTATAAGAAAGTAAAACGACACAGAAAAACAAGCCTCTTTTTACAACCCTTAGAACCACACCTGAAGCCAACTGCGAGCAACCTACAACACTACCTTTAAATACAAAAATGAACTTATTTATTTCGAGTATAAAAATTGAAGTTTAATCATTAATTGTTTACTGTATGAAGAGACTTTTATCAACTCTGATGGTCGTGTGCCTCATTGCGCTAGGCGCTTCGGCCAAGATCGTTAAAGGTAAGGTCGTCAGTGCAACCGACAACGAACCGCTCATAGGCGCTAGCGTGCAGGCAGTGGGTTCCAATCAAGGCACTGGCACCGACATTAACGGTGAATTCACAGTAACCGTCAACGACAATGTCACTCAGCTGCGCGTGAGCTACGTGGGCTACAAAGAGCAGACTGTTGCGGTTACAAGTTATGTAACAGTAGCCCTTGAGGAAGACGACCTCACTCTCGACGAGGTGATGGTAGTGGCCTACGGCACAACCAAGAAGACCTCGTTTACTGGTTCGGCACAAGCCATCAACAACAAGAAGATTGAGACACGCCCCATCACCAGTGCCACCAAGGCCCTCGAGGGTAACGTGGGCGGCATCCAGGTGGGAGGCACTTCTGGTCAGCCAGGCGCTGATGTTGCTATCCGCATTCGCGGTTTCGGCTCCATCAATGCCAGCAACAACCCTCTCTATGTGGTTGATGGCATTCCTTATGATGGCTCATTAAGCGATATCAACCCCAACGATATCGAGAGCATGACCGTCTTGAAGGACGCATCGGCTGCTGCGCTCTATGGTGCTCGTGGTGCTAACGGTGTGATCATGATTCAAACCAAGAAAGGCTCTGAGGGCCGCACCAATGTTACATGGCGCTCTACTATTGGTTGGTCTAACCGTGCAACTCCACGCTACGAGACCGTTAACCAAAAGGAGTTCGTTCAACTCTTCTATGAGGGCTTGACAAGCTACTTTGAAGTTGACAACGGCATGGACCGCGCTACAGCCGAAGCCTATAGCCAATATAATCTTGGTGGCGAGCTCGGTGGCGAGATGTACAACCCATTCAAGAACTACACCTTCGACAACATCATCAATCCCGAGACCGGCATGGTATATGATGACGTCAAGAGTGCATGGAACGAGGACTGGTATGACAGTGTGATTCGCAAGAGCGCTTTCCGTCACGAACACGTGCTCTCTATCAACGGTGGAACAAAGAAGACTCAATACATGTTCTCTCTCGGCTACTTGAAGGAGAACGGCTTCTTGAAGACCACCAGCTTCGAGCGCTACAGCGCACGTGCCAACGTCAACAGCCAAATCAACGACTGGTTGGCAGCCAACATCAACACCTCGCTAGGTCACTCTAAGAGCAACTTCAGTGACTATGACGACACCAGCTACAGCAACCCCTGGTTTACAGCACAGTTCATCAATCCATTGTTCCCTGTTTATCTCAAGGACGAGAATGGCAACAACCAGCTTGACCCTGAAGGCAATATCCAGTTTGACTGGGGTGAGGGTGACCGCATTGGTAACCTTAACGACTTCAACTCGCTTGGCATGCTTCTGATGGACAAGGCTAGCAACAATCGCGACGTTGCAGGCCTGCGCACTGGCATCACTATCGGTAGCGACCTCGAGAAATATGGCTGGCGACAGGGCATCAAGCTGGCAGTGAACTTCGGTATGGACTATGTTAACCGCAACCGCTTGTTCTACATGAACTCACAGCATGGCAACCAAGCCAATGCTCATGGCTTGCTCGAGAAGATGAACTATCGCACTCAGAGCTACACTTTCAACCAGCTGCTCTCTTGGACACGCACCTTCAACAAGGTTCACAACATTGACTTCCTGATTGGCCACGAGTGGTATGCCTACAAGTGGAACTACCTGTTTGCTGAGCGCACCAACATCGTTGACGGCATCTACGAACTTAGTGGAGGAGCCAACGTTTCGGACAACAACTCTTATCAATATGATTACCGCATCAACTCTTTCCTGAGTCGTTTCAACTACAACTATGATGACCGCTACTATCTGTCGGCCTCGCTGCGTAGTGATGCCTCGTCGCGCTTCCACAAGAAACACCACACTGGCACATTCTGGTCGGTGGGTGCCAACTGGCGCATATCAAAAGAGGCTTTCATGCAGAACGTTGACTGGATCCAGAACCTGAGCTTGAAGGTCAGCTATGGTGAGCAAGGTAACGACAACATAGGCACTTACTATGCATGGCAACAGCTCTTCGACTTGGGTCACACTAACTCAAGCAATGTGGGTGCTTTTGTTCAGTCTCTTGAAAATCAAGAAGTAAGCTGGGAGAAGAACTCTAACCTCAACGCTGGCTTTGAAGCTGCACTGTGGGGTGGACGCTTGCGCATCGACTTCGAGTACTTCTACAAAAAGACTACCGACATGCTGCTCAACTTCCCAATGGCTCTCTCTACTGGTTTCACTGGTTATCTCGACAATGTGGGTGACATGCGCAACACCGGTTTTGAGTTGAAACTCGGCGCTACACCAGTTCGCACTAAAGACCTGGAGTGGAACATTGAGATGATGCTCAACCGCACTAACAACAAGGTGCTTAAACTCACTGGCGACACCGACGAGATCCTCAACGGCATCCGCTCTATCAAGGTGGGCATGCCCATCTACACCTATTATTTGAGCAAGGGTGCTGGTGTTGACCCCGACACTGGTCTGCCTCTGTACTGGGCTGTTGATGAGGAAGGCAATGAATACAAGACTAGCGACTACTATGAGGCTAACGCCAACAAGTTCTATCAGGGAAGCCGCATTCCTAAGCTTTATGGTAGCATTGGCACCGACCTCACTTGGAAGGGCTTTGGTCTCTCAATTTTGACCACTTATTCTTTAGGTGGTAAAGTCTATGACGCTCTTTATGCTGGCATCATGATGGGCCTTAGCTCTGGCAACAGCACTTGGCACAAAGACGCTTTAAAACGTTGGCAGAAACCTGGCGACATCACCGATGTTCCACGCATCCAGCTTGACGACTATCGCGACTGGCCAGAGGTTGCCAGCGACCGCTACCTCATCGATGCGTCTTACTTTGCTATCAAGAACATCACTCTTTCTTATAATCTGCCACGCACTTTCTTGAACAAGATTGGCATCCAGGGTGCTAAGGTATTTGCCTCGGGCGACAACCTGTGCCTCTTCACCCACCTCAAGGGCATGGATCCTCAGTACAACTTCACTGGTGGTACTAACTATGACTACAGTCCTAACCGCACCTATACAATTGGTGTAGAAGTTAACTTCTAATTAAAAGAAAGGAGATTACAATGAAAAAATTTATATATGCTATAATAGCTATTGGTGGACTTCTCTCGTTGAGCGCTTGCTCCGAGGATAGCCTTGTCACCACTCCCACCGATGCACTTGACTACGAAACCATGATGAGTGACCCCGACCATGCCATGGTGGCTATTGATGGTGTTTACCGCTCAATGTACACTGCCGGATGGTCAACAGAGTTCTATATTCATCAGTGTTTTGGCATTAGTGCCTACAATTTGGCAGCCGAGCTTATGGGCGACGACATGATGATGGGAGCCCCTGGCTCGGGGTGGTTCTGGTATGACCACATTTACAATGTTAAAGCACGCTACACAAGCGACGGATGGCGCTCCTATGACTTGTGGAACGGCCACTACAAATGGATTGCCAACGCCAACTACGTGATCGACGCAATGGAGAAATATGAAGCTAATGAGAACGATGCCGAGACTAAGGATTATGTACTTGGGCAAGCCTACGCAATACGTGCTTACAGCTATTTCATGCTTTCTCAGTGGTTCGCTCGCACCTACAAGGGACATGAGAGCGACCCATGCGTGCCCATCTACACTCAACCCACTTACAAGGGCACCACAGGTCAAAAACGCGCAACAGTTGCCGAGGTCTATGCACAAATCGACAATGACATCAACAAGGCCTCTGAGTTGCTCGAAGGAATACCTCAACAACACCCAACCAACATGAGCTATGACGTTGTTCAGGGTATCCGCGCTCGTGTAGCTCTCGTCGAAGAGAATTGGGCAGTTGCCGAAGATGCTGCACAAAAGGCTATAGCAAGCACTAGTGCACAAATCATCAGCACCAAGGACTTTGAGGGCAACAACGACGTGAAGAACGACAACGTGATGTGGGGTGCCGAGATCATCGCGCCTCAAGCTGGTGGCTATGCAAGCTTATATGCTCACATGGACACATGCGCTAGCTATGGATTCCGTGCGCCCAAGTTGATGACACAATCACTCTACGACAAGATGTCGGAAACCGATACCCGCAAGGCTATCTGGTTCCCCGTAATGCCAAAGGGCAGCGTTGGTTATGGTAAGCACTTGCAGCGCAAACTCACATTCAGCGACCCAGCACAGTGGCTCGGCGACTACATCTGGATGCGTGTAGAGGAGATGTACCTCATCGCTGCCGAGGCAGAGTGCCGCCAAGGCAAGGATGGTGAAGCTAAAGACCACCTTATGGCTCTGATGGAGAAACGCGATCCTAACTACACCTGCGACAAGACTGGTACCGCTCTTGGAGCTCTCACTAGCGATGAGACAGGCTCACTGCTCGAGGAGATTATCCTGCAACGCCGCATTGAGCTGTGGGGCGAGGCAGGCCGCATCTTCGACATCAAGCGTCTGCACCAAGGATTTGTACGCAACCCAGCCGATGGATGGGCCACTGCCGCAAGACTTGCCAACCATCCTGCAACCGCCGATCCCGAGAGCTACTGCTGGGTTCTCACTATCCCACAGGCCGAGTTTGACGGTAACGCTAATCTGACTCTTGCTAATGACCAGAACCCACTTGGTGATTATCCCAATTAATTTCCAGCAACAGCTGGGCGATTAAATAAGCATTAAAATGGTCAAGGGTCGCACGCTTCACACCGTGCGGCCCTTGATTTTTATGTCTCAGCCGTTAAGAGATTATTCTACTAAAAAATAAAAACAAGGCCTATTTTGTTGTCCTATTAAAGATTATGAATCTTCTACTATCGATAATCAATGTGTAGAGTGATAAAGGTTAGAGATGAGTGTTAAGTGGTGAGACTGCCCCATTGCCTCGTCAGCTCGTTCCTTGTTCCTTGTCAGCTTGCCGACAGGGCACGCCTTATGTCACTACTCGCGGAAGCTGCTGCCGCCCAAGAACTCACGAATGAGACTAGTGCCTGGGATGACGGTGGCGCGGCTTCCAGGAATGGTGCTTGGGATGGCAACAGGAGTGTCGTCAATAGCCTTGAAGTAATGCAGAAAGCGCAGCAGGCGAATGGCAACGGCATACTCTGGCACATTGTTAGGCACTTGCTTGAGGATTGCCTCGGCCTGATTCTTCATCACTGCCAGCTCAAAGAGCAGAGACGAGTTGAGCATGGCGTCGGCATTCTCCTGATAGGGGAATATCCATTTCTCCTCGCCACGGCGCACGCTGGGCCAGCGGGCAATGGTAGCCCGCGCGTCGGCACCACGGTATTTGTAGTCGCGCACGATGCGCCGCAGCAGGCGGTTGTCGCTGGTAGATACCCAGTTGTGGTCGTCGATGCTCAGTGTGGTGAGGGCACTCACATACACCTTGTATTTCATCGTCTCGGCAATTTCCTTGGTCAGCTCAGGGTTCAGGCCGTGGATGCCCTCCATGAGCAGGATATTGTTCTCCTTGAGCTGCAGGGTGTCGCCACGATATTCGCGCTCACCAGTCTGGAAGTTGTAGGTGGGCATTCTCACCTCCTCGCCATTGATGAGTGCTTTGAGGTCTTTGTTGAATTGCTCCAGGTCGAGGGCATAGAGCGACTCGTAGTCGTAATCGCCATTCTCGTCGCGCGGGGTGTGAGCGCGATCCACAAAGTAGTTGTCGAGCGAGATGACCTTAGGCACTATATAGTTGGTGAGCAGCTGAATGGCGAGTCGCTTGCTCGAGGTTGTCTTACCGCTCGATGAGGGTCCGGCGATGAGCACCACGCGGGCGCCTCCCTCGTGATAGCGGCGAGTGATGTCGTCGGCAATGCGTGAGAACATCTTGTCGTGCAGAGCCTCGGCAACGTTGATGATGTCGGGGGCCCACCCTTTCTCTATACCCTTGTTGAGGGTGCCCACATCGTCGAGCCCCACGATGTCGTTAAACTTCACATAATTGGTAAAAGCCTTAAACATCTTCTCCATGGGATAGGACTTGTGGGGCTTAGTCACGTCGGTGGGGTCTGGGCCGAGCAGCAGCATCCCTTCCTTGTAGGGCTCTAAATCAAAGCCCTTGATGTAGCTCGTGGATGGCGCCAGCGGCTCGTAGTAGCTGTCGATGATGTTGTCGAGCTTGTAATAGACGGTGTAGAGGTCGCTGCTCGACTCGAGCAGGCGCACCTTGTCGTTGAGACCCTGCTTGCGGAACATCTCCACCACGTCGGTGGTGAGGCGCTCACGGCGCACAAACTTGATGTCTTGATCCACAATCTGCTGCATGCGAGCCTTGATGCGCTCAATGTTCTCGGGCGTTAACAGCTCCTCGTCGTGCTTGATTTTGCAGTAGAAGCCCCCCGAGATGCTGTGCTCGATGCGCAGTCGCTTGCCAGGGAACATGTCCTCAATGGCTTTATAGAGCACCATGCACAGCGAGTGAATATACACCCTTATCCCCTGTGGGGCCAAGGGCTCTACAAACTCCACCATCTTGGGCGAGAACACCGGGTAGGCCAGGTCTTCCACCTTATTGTTAACCATAGCGCAGATGGGCCTGAACGGCAAGCGCTTCTCGATAGTCTCGTATATCTCCTGCAAAGTGTCGCCACCATCGATGTCGATATACTCATTAGTGTTCTTACAATAAATCTTTAAGTCGTTGATCATATTTCTTGTTATTTATTTTTGCTTTTTATTTTTGAGATTGTCTAGAATTTCTAGAAAGACAAGGCACGCCTTGTCACCACTTAACCCTTAACACTTAACACTTAACACTTAAATCTTACCCCTTACTAGCCGATGCTTGCCAGCGCATAGATGGCCGCGTAGCTGAGCCACAGCAGCACCAGCAGCACCCACATCACCTCGCGGCGCTCGTGGCGGCAGTGCCACGCAAAGCCCAGCGAGAGGATGGCATAGAGGGGGAAGAGCATCATCAGCACGCGTTTCATGCCGTCCATCACAAAGCCGCTGTCGTGCAGCAGCGACACGGGCCACCACAGCAGCGGTAGCGCCGAGAGCCCTATCACGAGCTTTATCCAGCCTGGAGTGTGTTCGCCGTCTTCCATTATTTGATTATGTGTGCATTGTCAAATCTTCAAAGGTAGGCATTTTTAAGATAATAGCAAAAAAATTGCGACAAATTATCAAAAAAACAAGGTTAAACAACTGCCTTGCAGCCATTTAACCCTAACACAAGTCGGGGTGAGAGGACTCGAACTTCCGACCTCCACGTCCCGAACGTGGCGCGCTAACCAACTGTGCTACACCCCGAACTTGTTGATAAGGGAGATTATATAGCCCCCTAATCAGGGTGCAAAGGTAATAAAAATGTTTTAATATTAGGCTATTTTGTGGCGAAAAATCTATACCTTTAGATAAATAAGGCGGCGTTTCAGCATAAAAATCAAAAAACTTCGTTAATTATTTTGTTCTGCTCTCAACTTGCACTAATTTTTGATAAATTAGGGGACACCTGCAAAAACCTGTGTTAGGTTGAGACATTGGGCATCGAAGATGCCGGGCTGGTCGGAGACCCGACTTCAATCGCAAGACCATGCAAGAACCCCAAAGGGGTTCGCAGCTTGGTCCCTGCTGAATCTTACGAAAAGTGCCTCGAAGAGGAACTTCCACCACAGGCTTTTCATGTGAGCCTATAATCGTTCCTCTCCAGCCCTGAGCGATTTATCATCTCTTTGTACTCCTGCTCAAAAGTCTGTTCTTTGTGATGCTCACGCTGGCGGTTGATATAGTTAACGATTCTCTCCTTGTCGCGCACGCTGCACGAGAATGCGCCATATTCCTTGCCCCATCCGCTGAACATGGGGAAGTAAACCTGCTGCTTCGCCCACTTGCTGCTGCCCTGCTTGATGTCTCGCACCAAGTCGCTGAGTGCCATCGCCGGCGACAGCTCAACAAGCATGTGTATGTGGTTGCCTATGCCGCCAATGCGGTAGAGCTTGCAGTTGCGGCTGTTGATGATTGACCAGATGTAACGGTACATGTGCTCGCTGGTCTCGTCGGGGATTGTCATCTCACGGCGGTAGGTGTTGATGACTATGTGATAGATGGAATTTACGGCACTCATGTCAATATTGTTTTGTCTTTGCAAAAGTAGTGAAAATCATTTCCAAGGGCAGGGCAACTGTGGCGATGAAGTTCCTCTAACGAGGCACTTTTTCATTAGATGGCACAAGGACCAAGCTGCGAGGGTCTTCGACCCTCTTGCATGGTCTTAGTGATAAATAGCCTCTATCGAGGCACTTAGCGTCTTCGACGCTCATGGACTCATCAACATTAAACACAGGTTTTTGCGGGTGACGCTAAATTAGGCGGCGCCTAGGAAAAATGCGATTGAGCGAGACAAAGCTGAGCTTGCTCAAAGCCTTGCGAGCGTAAGCATTTTATCAAAATAAAAATGAAAAACTTTGTCTTTCATTTTGTATTTCTCTCGGCTTGCACTAATTTTGCACTCATAATGGAAATAATACTATGATTTATGTCAATAGAAATTAGAAAACTAGAGCCAACAAAGACTGAACTGGCTAAGTATGTGAAGTTCCCTATTGATGTCCTTTACCGCGACAGCAAGTGCTATGTGCCGGCTCTCATCAGCGACGAGATAGGCACGCTCATGCCCGAGAAGAACCCGGCATTTGACTTCTGCGAGAGCGTCTATTACATGGCATGGCGCGACGGCAAGCCCGTGGGGCGCATCGCCGGCATCATCAACCACCGTTTCAACGAGACCCACGGCAAGAAGGAAGGCCGCTTTGGGTGGGTCGATTTCATCGACGACGACGAGGTGGTTGACGCCCTCTTCGACGCCGTGAAGAAGTGGGCCAAGGCCAAAGGCATGACCGAGCTCACCGGGCCGCTGGGCTTCACCGACATGGATCCTGAGGGCTGCCTGGTGATGGGCTTTGACGAGATAGGCACTAATGCCACCATCTATAACTACGACTACTATCCCAAGCAGTTTGAGCGCATGGGATTTGTCAAGGATGTTGACTGGGTGGAATTTCACATCAAGGTGCCCGATGAGGTGCCCGAGAAGATGCAGCGCATAAGCGACATCGTGAAGAAACGCTTAAACCTCGACAACATCAAATATACTAGCCGCAAGCAGCTGGTCGCCGACTATGGCCAGGCCATCTTCCGTCTCATCAACGAGGCCTTCAAGAACCTCTTTGGCTACTCGCAACTGAGCGAGAAGCAGATTGAGCATTACATCAAGATGTACCTGCCCTACCTGCCACTCGAGGATCTGTCGCTCATCATCAAGAACGACACGCGCGAGCTGGTGGGAGTGGGCATAGCCATTCCGTCGCTCTCTAAGGCCCTGATCAAGAACCGAGGCCGCCTCTTCCCCACTGGCTGGTACCACATGCTCAAGGCGTTCAAGAAGAACGATGTGGTAGATCTGCTGCTCGTGGCAGTGAAGCCCGAGTACCAGAGCAAGGGCGTGAACTCGCTGCTCTTCACCGACCTCATTCCCTGCTTCATCAAGCTGGGCTACAAGTGGGCCGAGAGCAGCCACGAGCTCGAGGACAACGAGATGGTGCAGAAGCAGTGGCAATACTTCGAGACCACACTCAACAAGCGCCGCCGCGCCTACACCATGCCACTTTAAGTGATAAGTGTTAAGTGTTAAATGTTAAGTTTATGTAGTGCAAGCGTCGGCTTGTTCAAGAAAAACTAACAAACTAAAAAACAACATAATGATAAGCATCAGCAACAAATCGGTTCTTGGAACCATCAGTGAGAAAGATATTGACGTGTTGAAACCTCAGGCGCTTGCCGCTGCCGCCACTCTTGAGAAGGGCGACGGTGCTGGCAACGACTTCCTGGGATGGCTACACCTGCCCAGCGAGATAACAGCTGCCCAGCTCGACGACATCAACGCCACAGCTCGGCAACTGCGACAGCAGTGCGAGTATGTAGTGGTGATAGGCATTGGCGGCAGCTACCTGGGCGCTAAAGCCGTGATTGAGGCGCTGAGCGACAACTTCGCCGCCTATAAGCAGGGCGACGGCACCAAGGTGGTCTTTGCCGGCAACAACATTGGTGAGGACTATCTCTATGACCTGATGCGCCTGCTCGAAGGCAAGCGCTTCGGCATCGTGGTAATCTCTAAGTCGGGCACTACCACCGAGCCAGCCATCGCCTTCCGCCTGCTCAAAGCCATGCTCGAGAAGCAAGTGGGCAAGGCTGAGGCCGCTAAGCTCATTGTAGCCATTACCGATGCTAAGCGTGGCGCACTGCGCAGCCTCGCCACTCAAAAGGGCTATAAGACCTACGTCATCGCCGACAATGTGGGTGGACGATTCTCGGTGCTCACCCCGGTGGGCCTGCTGCCAGTAGCCATTGCCGGCTTCGACATCAACGCCCTGGTGGCCGGTGCCGTGGAGATGGAGAAGGCTCCTGCCGACATGATGACCACCTATGCCGCCACCCGCAACGCACTATACCAAGCTGGCAAGAAGGTGGAGATACTAGTGAACTTCAACCCGAGTCTGCACTTCCTCGCCGAGTGGTGGAAGCAGCTCTACGGCGAGAGTGAGGGCAAGGACGGCAAGGGCATCTTCCCCGCCAGCGTTGACTTCACCACCGACCTGCACTCGATGGGCCAGTGGATTCAGGAAGGCGAGCGCACCATCTTCGAGACCGTCATTACTGTTGAAAAGCAACGCAACGAAGTGGTAATCCCCACCGACGATGCCGACCTCGACGGCCTCAACTACATCGCCGGCAAGCGTGTTGACGAGGTGAACAAGATGGCAGAGCTCGGCACACGCCTGGCTCACGTGGATGGTGGCGTGCCCTGCATGCTCATCACCATGCCAGCACTCAACGAGCGCTACCTGGGACAGCTCATCTACTTCTTTGAGAAAGCCTGCGGCATGAGCGGCTACATGCTAGGTGTCAACCCCTTCAACCAGCCTGGCGTGGAGGCCTACAAGCGCAACATGTTCGCCCTGCTCAACAAGCCCGGCTACGAGGAGCAAAGCGCTGCCCTAGCCAAGCGCCTGTAAACAAAGCACAACCCATATTGCACAATTTACCGCCACCCTGCACGCTCAGGGTGGCGGTAATTGTCTCATCAATGGTTATCCCCTAAATATCCATAAACTGAGTATTTACATCAACTTTGTCATCCAAACAAATCGTCCATTGTTATCACATTCTGGAAAAATCCTGAATAGATATTACGTTTCAACCCAAAAGTTGTTACAAGAGTTGTGTAGATTGATTTCCGGCATTTAGTTTCCTCAATGAATGTGGCAACTTTATTGCGCAACTCTGCATCATATTTCTTAGTCACCTCAAAGTCGTTGATAGAAAATTTCATTTCACACAGATTTATTACCCTGTCGGCACGATCTATCACAAGGTCAAGCTGCACTGCAGGGTCTGACATCTTACTGCGCCATGGCGCCTGGTTGGTGCGCACTCCTGTAATGCCTAAGGCGCGTTTTATTGACGCAATGTGAGTAAAGCACACACCTTCAAAAGAGAACCCTCTCCATGACTGAATTGATGGCAACAGTTGGGAGTCGCTCCAAAAGGTGGGGCTAATCCCATTTTTCCCCTCAACAAAAGTCATATAAAAAAGCACAAAACTATCTATAAGTCTATAGTGAACATTGCGTTTTGATTCATTGTAATGCTGATAAGATTCAATAAAACTGCTGGCTTCCAAACCTTTGAGAATGGTACTCAACCCACCTCCGTAGGGCAGCCCTGTGGCATCGGCAATCTCTTTTCTTGTGAATCCCTCACGCTTGGTGCTTAAAAGTTTCAGTACCATGGCATAAGAATGAGGTGTGTTGTAAAGCGAGTTCATGAGCCTATCAAACTCCAACCTCAATCGTCCATTCTTTGCGAAGAACAAGGTGTCGATGTTTTGCGCAAGACTCAATCCTGGGTTTATAAACGACAAGTAATAAGGAATTCCTCCCATTATCATGTAGCATTGGATCTGATCGTATCGGCTCATAACAACATTTTGGCTTTCAAAATATTGTTCACATTCTTTTAGGGTAAATGGTGTCAATAACAACTCTGCTGTGATGCGACCATAAAGCCCACCATAATTATTGAGCAATTTATCATTAATCCATGTCGTTGCCGAACCGCATACAACAAGCATCAAATAGTCTTGTGCCGATGCCCAACTGTTCCAAAAATGCTCAAAAGCGGTGACAAAGCCACTACCTTTAATGTCCATCCACGGTAGTTCATCAATGAATACTATTAATCGACCTTCACTCTGCTCGTGCTTGTGTGATATAAGTTTTTGTAAGCATTGGAATGCCTCGAACCAGTCTCTTGGCGGTTGATCCATGTTGGCACCTTGATTTTGAAGTGAGACATAAAAAGCTCGCAGTTGATAGTCTATTAATTTGTTTTCATCAAATTCTGAGGGCGACAATGCGGTGTGCAAAAAGGTAATCCTGTCTTCAAATAAGTTTCTAACAAGAAACGTTTTGCCAATTCTCCTGCGCCCATACACTACAACAAACTCTGCCTTTTTAGAATGATACAACTTTTCTAACTCGGATATCTCGTATTTCCTACCTATTATTTTTGCCATATTGATTATATTTTATTTGCCACAAAAATAGCAAATTATCTTTTCGTGGCAAAATTTTTGGCTATTTTTCTGCCACGAAATGGCTTTTTAGGTGGTTCGTGGCAAAATTTTTGGCTATTTTTCTGCCACGAAATGGTATTTTTAGGTGGTTCGTGGCATTTTAAAGCCTGCGGCATGAGCGGCTACATGCTAGGTGTCAACCCCTTCAACCAGCCTGGCGTGGAGGCCTACAAGCGCAACATGTTCGCCCTGCTCAACAAGCCCGGCTACGAGGAGCAAAGCGCTGCCCTCGCCAAGCGCCTGTAAACAAAGCACAACCCATATTGCATAATTTACCGCCACCCTGCACAATCAGGGTGGCGGTAATTTTTCTCGTCTAAGATTTCCAATAATACCGAAGTGATAACAAAAACACACAGAAAATGCACTATTTTTAGTGCATTTATTAAAAAAAACGCACTAAATATTGTGCAATTCGATAAATTATTGTATTTTTGCGCCATAAATAATGCGTCATGGAAAAATTACAATTACATTTCGACCAGCTGCTTAGAGCCACAAGCACTTTTTTTCATCGTTATCTGTTCCACGAAATCAACTGGGACAACCGAATGATAGGTATTGTGGGGCCTCGTGGTGTGGGCAAGACCACCCTTGTGCTGCAACACATCAAGGAGGAGCTAGACCGCAACACAAGTCTCTATGTCATTGCCGAAGACATTTATTTTTCCACACATAGTCTCGTGGATATTACCGACGAGTTTGTGAGAATGGGTGGTAAATATCTTTTCATTGATGAAATACACAAATACAACGATTGGAGTCGTGAACTGAAATTGATCTATGACTATCACCCCGACCTTCATGTGGTTTTCACAGGATCATCGGTGCTCGATATTGTTGAAGGAATATCCGACCTGAGCCGTCGCGCTATTGTCTATCACATGCAAGGACTGTCGTTTAGGGAGTATTTGAAATTGAGTAACATATTTGAATTCCCTGTCTGCAATCTTGATTCTATTTTAACTCATGAAATTGAACTGCCCGATGGATTCCGACCACTGCCTCACTTTGCCAGGTATCTAAACCGTGGATATTATCCGTTCACAGTCTTAATTGATGATTACAGCACACTCATCAACCAGATTGTCAACATCACTCTTGAAAACGATATTCCACAATATGCCAATCTTACCATTGCGGCAGCGAGAAAATTTAAAAGGTTGCTTGGCATAATTGCTCAAAGCGCACCTTTTAAACCAAATTTCACTCAAATAGCAGGGCAGATTTCTGTATCAAGAAATCAAGTCGCAGACATGTGTGCCTTGATAGAGCGCTCGGGGCTCATCTCTCAGTTGCGTGAGCCAACAAGAGGAATACAAGCTCTGGGAAAAATAGATAAGATTTATCTTGACAACACGGTTCTTGTCAATTCATTAGGAGACCCGCATGCCGATGCGGGCACCATAAGGGAGACTTTCTTTTTCAACCAAGTTAGGCTCAAGCACAACATTTGCTCTTCACGAGAAAGCGATTTCCTTGTTGACGAGAAATACACCTTCGAAGTGGGAGGTAAGAGCAAAAAACAACGACAGATTTTTGGCCTTGACAACGCCTTTGTCGTAAAAGACAACATAGAGACGGGCTACGCCAATGTCATTCCATTGTGGATGTTTGGACTGATGTACTGAAATGGCAATATGCTATCCTTTTTTGTTATATAATTATTATACGCAACACATAATTACCGCCATTGAATAGTCTTTTAGAATACCACCATTGCCATCACCATATCCTCCAAATAACGTATAACCTTCCGCTTTCTTTCCTTTATATTTCACAGGAGAATCAAATACCACCAAGCAAATCACCTAGATGCTACTCAACATCTTGGTTATCATTATTTGAAATGACCTCATTTCCCATAATTCCCAAGTCAATAGAATTGTTTCCAGCATAATTGGCATTTGCATTCATTTTAGATTCACTTTTGATTAATGATGACTCAAACATTTGGCTATTTTGGGCCATAGCAAATAAACACAATAGCATTGACGCTAACACTAATGAAAGATGCTTCATAGTTAAACAGATATTATTAGGCACCAGTCCTATACCCATTAATACACAAGAAGCGTGGACTGAATTGCCACATCTTCGTTGGAGGTCTTAGGAAACCTTGAAGTGCAGATGTACATAAGCAGTCCACGCGTATAGCGCAGAAACCGCTTTGCAATCCTTCGCACTTCATTTTGAAAAGTTCCTAAGTTTCCAACGAGAGCGAAAAGCAAAACGCTTCTTTAAATTAACATGTATGTAGATTGCCTCTGCAATCTAGTTTGCAAATATACAACAAAAATCTATAATTGTTGCATTTCGGTGTGGAAAAAATGATTTTGTGGCTATTCATTTGCTTTGCTATCGTTTTATAATTGGCGGAACAAGTATATTTTTAATAGTTTTCGCCAATTATATATGGTTATATTTGGCGGAATCAAAACTTTTTTCTACCTTTACCGCCAAATATAAAATATCATACTATGGATTTAATAGGCAGGAAATCAGAAATAACCCAGTTGAAATGCATTAAAGAGTCAAAAGAGTCGGAATTTGTAATGGTGTATGGCCGCCGCCGTGTGGGTAAAACACACTTGATTCGGGAATTCTTTGGCAACAAGTTTGATTTCCATATTACTGGCATTGCGTGTGGATCTTATCATGAACAGCTGTCAAATTTCAGAAGTGTGATGTATAGCATAGATGAATCAATTGGTGAGAAAGTGCCTGCCAATTGGTGGAATGCCTTTGAACAGCTCAAAATGTTACTGTTAAAATCAAGGCGCACCCGAAAAGTTATATTTCTTGACGAGGTGCCCTGGATTGATACTCCGCGTAGTGAATTTGTAAAAGCATTAGAACATTTTTGGAACAGCTGGGCTTCGGCTCGCAAAGATATTATATTAGTGGTATGTGGGTCGGCAGCATCGTGGATGGTTAAGCATATAGTGCGTAACCGTGGAGGACTCCACAATCGATTAACAATGAAAATCAAGTTGTCGCCCTTCACTCTTTCTGAGACTCGCGAATATTTGCGCAAGCGTGGTATCCGGTGGAATGAGCGTGCCGTAGCCGAGTGCTATATGGCATTGGGAGGCATTCCTTACTATCTGCGACTCCTTGACCGCACCAAGAGCCTGGCCCAGAATATTGACATGTTGTTTTTCAATCAAGCAGCATTGCTTGGCGACGAGTTCAACAATTTGTATGCCTCTTTGTTCCGCAATTCTGAGGAACATGTGAGAATTGTATCAATTTTGGCACAAAAGCGTAGCGGACACACTCGCAAAGAGATTATTGAGGCTTTAGGCGTGACCGATGGCGGAAGCTTAACGCGCCGCCTTGACGAACTTGAGCAATGTGAGTTTATCCGCCGTTATAAGGCCTTAGGCAACACTCGTTATGTATATCAGTTGACCGATTTCTACACACTTTTTTATTTCAACTTCATTGCCAAGGGACCCACTCTTGATGAGAATCAATGGGAAAACATGCTCAACACCAGCACCTACAACACTTGGTGTGGCTTATCGTTTGAACGGTTGTGCTTTGCCCATTTGCCACAAATCAAAAAGGCATTGGGCATTTCGGGAATTGCCACTAAAACCTATTCTTATCGAGATACGCAAGTTCAAATAGACATGGTGATAGAACGAGCCGACAAGTTTGTGAGTATGTGTGAAATGAAATACACGTCTAAACCCTATTCAATATCTAAGGCTTATGCCGAGCAATTAGATAAGAAGGCCGAAGTGCTGAGCGACAAAATCAAAAATGCAAGAGTGATACAAACCATTCTTGTCACATCTAGTGGTTTAAAAAACAACGACTATTCCATTAACAGAGTTGTTAATTGTTTAATTTTAAGTGATTTGTTTGATTAGTATTTGATTAGTATTCGTTTATAATTGGCGGTATGTGTTCTTTTAACCCATCTTCCGCCAGATATAAGCAAAAAATAAACCATCATCTTATATAGAATTACCTTGTTTACTATAATACTAAACTATGCTGAAGAAATCAATGCTCGACCTGCACCGCATCAGTGCCGAGGAGTTTAAAACAGTGGAGAAAATACCGGTGGCTGTGGTGCTCGACGATGTGCGCAGCGAGATGAACGTGGGTAGCGTACTACGCACTGCCGACGCCTTTGTCGTCAACCAGGTGGTGCTGTGCGGCATCACGGGCAAGCCACCCAGCCACGAGATTCACAAGACGGCGCTCGGTGCCGAGGACTCGGTGGCCTGGAGCTACAGCAAGAGTGCCCTCGATGCCGTGGAGCAGCTGCGGGAGCAGGGCTATAAGATTTGCTCTATCGAGCAGGTGCATGGCAGCGTGAGCCTTGAGCGGTTCCACATTGAGCCAGGCGAGAAATATGCCCTCGTCTTTGGCAACGAGGTGAAGGGCGTGAGCCAGGCGGTGGTCGATGCCAGCGACTGCTGCATCGAGATACCGCAGCACGGCACCAAGCACTCGCTCAACATCGCCTGCTCGGCAGCCATCGTGATGTGGCACTTCTTCACTCACCTGTCACGGCCCGTGGCAGAGTGATGAGCTCGGGGGTGAGGGCGATGCGGTAAGGCTCACCTCGCTTGCCGGTGATGATGTAGCTGGCAGCCAGCTCCTCATCGAGGATGCACAGCTTGAAGCACCGCTTAATCTTCGAGATATACTCGTTGAGGGTGTTGCTCATGGGGTCAACTAGGTTGTCGATGGCCTCGCGAGCCTTCTCCTCGCTGCGCCCGGGCATCACCATCGAATAGATGTCCTCGAGCTCGGCGCGGTGGTCCACCACATCGCGCAAGGCTATGCCCTCGTGGCGCATGAGGAAGAGGATGTAGATGGCGCGGCACATGGCGGGCATCTTCACTTCCACCTCATTGTAGTAAGGCAGCACTATCTTGAGGTCGTTGTTCACCACCAGTGGGCTAAGATGATTGTTTTGCCCAACTACTATCTTGCCCTTGAGCAGGGTGTTGATGAGCTGCGACGGGTCGGCATGATACTTTGTCACAAAATCAAGTATCTGCGCCTGAATGGCCAGCAACGCCATCTCACGTTCCTGCTCTATGGTGAGAATTTCGGCTTCCTCGCCTTCAATCGGAGGCGATGGTGGCAGGGGTTCGCTTCTTGATTCCAGTAGCGGCTCTTCATCGGCACAATAATCACGAGCATCGTCAAGAAGTACATCTTCATCCTTGTCTTTCTTGCGAAACATCCATCCCAGCCATGACCTTTTTGGGCTCTCTTGCCGGTGTTGCAGCCTTGACTCGTGTTGAACCGCAAAACCCTCGTCTCTAACATAGTTAGAACTCATTCTTGGCAGGCCTTCGCTCTCGAGCATCATGTCGCCTTCATCGGTGCTCAACACGTCGGTAGCAGTCTCGACAAACCGGCTCACGTCACTAAATGAGCCATAACTGAGCGGCATCTTAACGATAGCGTCCTTGCCGCTGTTGCCCACATTAATCCGCCGCGCCACCAGCGCGGTGCCCTCAGAGCTAGGGTCATCAACAATCTCAATATTAAATTTCGTTAGCCGCCTCAACCACTCAATTAGCCTTGGCACCACCTGGCTAGTATCGACCCTGTCGGCATCAATATTCCTGTTCATTGAAGTGACAACATAAATCACTCCATAGCGCAACTCCCTATTTATCTTTGCGAAACGGCTAATAGTATCATTCATGGGGGATTATTTTTGCAATAGTTTATGACTTTCATTCCTGCAAAAAGTGTGCCATGTTGCTGCACATGACACACTTGCCAGTTGATGGCGACTTATATCTTTCTTCTCTTGAAGAACCCCTTAGAGCTCGCGCGCAACCTCGACTTTTTCTCGTCATCATCAAGTTCGAGGCAGCTCATCACGGGTGCCACTTCATCAACATAGTCGCCAAGGCAAGCTTGGAAACAATTAAACATGTGACGAGTTCCCTCGTTGGTTTTCTCAAATCGCATCCTGTTGTCAATAGCCAGGCCAAACGCCACCGACTCCACGTCGTGGTCGGCACCGATGTAGGCAAAGAGCCAGCCCTCGTTCTTGTAGGCCTCGACAAGGCTGCGGATGGCCTTGTGGCTAAACTCTCGCGAGGCGTTCTCGTAGCCGTCGGTGATAATTGTCACGCTGGCAATGGCGCTCTTTTCGCCCTCCATGATGCGGTGCAAGGCGGTGATGGTGTTGCCCATAGCGTCGTAGAGTGGCGTCATGCAGCAGGGCTGGTAGTCGCTGCTGGTAATGGGTCTAACCTCACCAATGGGGCACTGCTCATAGATTTTCTTTAGCTCGCAGCCGCAGAAGGCCACCAGCGTGAGCACATGGTCCTGCTCGGGATGTTTCTCCTGGCGGCTCTTGATGGCGGCGATGCTCTCATTCACGCCGTCGATGGCCTGCTTGGCGATGCTCGACATCGACCCGCTCTTGTCGAGGATAATCACGTTAAAAACCTTCATGCTCTGTTTAATTTCTGTCTTAGTTTCCATAATGCAATGTGTTTTAAAGATGAAAAAATGCGGTTGACTGAGTTTTCACATCGCAAAATTACAGCCTAAAACCACGCTGCAAGGAAAACGACAACCTTGCAATTTGCTATACCACTATGTTTCAAAGAATTAAGAATAAACATACTTTTTATTGAAAACGCTTTTTATGCGATTGTTTGCAGTTGTTTTACAATATTTTCGTAACTTTGCACTTGCATAATACAATCACTTAACACATAGCAATAGCAATGAAGACAACAAAACGAAATATCGCCATCGTGTGTGGTGGCGACTCATCGGAGCATGAGGTGTCGCTGCGCTCGGCGCAGGGGCTATACAGCTGGTTTGACCGCGACCGTTACAACGTCTATATCGTCGTTATCAGGAAAAACGACTGGCATGTGAACCTGCACGACGGCAGCATAGCGCCCATCGACAAGAATGACTTCTCATTCAAGCACAAAGACAAGAAGGGCGAGAAGACCACCTTCGACTACGCCTACATCACCATTCACGGCACTCCCGGCGAGAACGGCATCCTGCAAGGCTACTTCGACCTCATAGGTCTGCCCTACTCCACCTCGAGCGTGCTTGTGGAGGCGTTGACGTTTAACAAATATATGCTCAACAATTACATGCGACCCTTTGGCGTGACCGTGGCCGACAGCATCCTGCTCATCAAGGATGTGGAGCGCAACATCACCGAGGACGACATAGAGCGCGACCTGGGCATGCCATGCTTCGTGAAGCCCACCGACGACGGCTCAAGCTTTGGCGTGACCAAGGTCAAAGACAAGAGCCAGCTCGCACCCGCCATCAAGAACGCCTTTAAGCAATACAACCAGGTGATGGTAGAGCGCTTCCTCAATGGCACCGAGGTCACCGTGGGCTGCTACAAGACCAAGACCAAGAGCGTGGTATTCCCCGTTACTGAGGTGGTCACCGACAATGAGTTCTTCGACTACGACGCCAAGTACAACGGTCAGGTGCAGGAAATCACCCCGGCACGCATCAGCCCAGAGCTCACCGCTGCCCTGCAACAGGAGACGAGCCGCATCTACGACATCCTGCACTGCAACGGCATCATCCGCATCGACTTTATCGTTACCAAGAATGACGACGGCAGCGACTGCATCAACATGCTCGAGGTGAACACCACTCCTGGCATGACAGCCACCAGCTTCATCCCGCAGCAAGTGCGCGCCGCCGGCCTAGAGATGAGCGACGTGCTCACCGACATCGTAGAGAACCAGTTCTAAATTCCCATGAACACCGCCATTGCCCATAACGCCAAGCTCATCACTGGCAAGAAGGTGCAGTTGTTGATTGACCTGTTCTTTTGCCTGCTGCTGCTGCCGGTGATGATCTACCTGCTGCCCATTGAGCGGTGGCTAGAGAACAACCTGCTCTTTGTGTGCCTGCTGGTGACATGGCTCTACATTGTGTATTGCGTCAACCGCGTGTTCACCATCCCGTCGCTCTTCAAGGACCGCCGGCACCTGATGTGGGCGGTGCTGGTGGTGCTGGCGATGATAGGCATCACCTACCTGCTCTCGCAATACAAGATGGAGTTTCACTTCCAGCGCCAGCAAGGCGGGCCACCAGCCGGAGGCCCACCGCAGCGCACCTTCTCGCCCATGAAGTTCCGCCTTCACCAGCAGGCGGTGTGGTTCCTGTTTGTGATAGTGATGACCTTCAGCAGCGCCATCGGTCTGCTGGGGCAGCTCTATCGCCAGCGGGCGCGCCAGCAGGAGCTGGAGATGGCCAAGAACAAAGCCGAGCTCTCGCTCTACAAGGCTCAAATCGACCCACATTTCCTGTTCAACACCCTCAACACACTCTATAGCATGGTGGTCACGCAGAGTCCCAAGACCGAGGACGCCTTCATGCAGTTTATCGACATCACGCGCTACATCTACAACAATGCCAACCAAGACAGTGTGGCGATTGACGATGAGGCACACTACTTGCAGCAGTACATCGACCTGCAGCGCAACCGCCTGAACGAGTGTAACACGGTGAACTTTGCCTATCGCAACGACGGCCGGCACCCAGGCCTCACCATTGCCCCCATGCTGCTCATCACCTTTGTGGAGAATGCCTTGAAATATGGAGTGAGCACTAGCGTTGACACCCTTATAGATATTGACATGCAGGTCACTGATGGTGTGCTGCATCTGACCACCAGCAACCCCATCCGCATCAAGCCCAAGGACGAGAATCATGTGGGCATAGGCATCGAGAACAGCCGCAAGCGTCTTGAGCTGATCTATGGCAGCGGCTATAGCCTCGACATCAACGAGACCCCCGACCACTTCGACCTTCATCTAACTATAAATCTAAATAAATCATGAAATGCGTAGCCATCGACGATGAGCCCATGGCTCTAGAAGTGATAAAGAGCTTCTGCCAGCGAGTGGGCGACATTGAGCTTCACACCTTCACCAATCCCCTTGCGGGCATTGACCATGTGAAACGCACGCACCCCGAGCTGCTCTTCCTCGACGTGAAGATGGGCGAAGTGAGCGGCGTGAACCTTGCCCGCGAGATACCGCAGGGCACATTCCTGGTGTTTACCACTGCCTATGCACAATATGCCATCGACGGCTTCGACCTCAACGCTGTCGATTTCCTCCACAAGCCCTTCTCCTTCACCCGCTTTGAGAAGGCCGTCAACAAGGTGCAGCAGGCCATCCGCCTTGTGAACTACAGTGCCGCGCCACCACTCGAGGGAGCGGAAATCACCGTCAAGGTAGAATACAAGAATGTGACTGTGCAGCTCAGCTCCATCCTCTATGTCCAGGCCATGGACAACTATGTGAAAATCTTCACCACAGATGGTCGCACCGTGGTCACCCAGATGAGCATGAAGTCGCTCGAAACCATGCTCCCCGAAGGCGACTTTGTGCGTGTTCACAAGAGCTACATCGTGCCGCGCCACCGCATCGAGAGCTACTCGCGCACACTGCTCACCCTCACCGGAGGCACCAAAATCCCCGTGGGCCGAGCCTACGCCGACAAACTAACGCATAACACTTAGTCCTTTCTAGAAGTTCTAGACATTCTATAAGCTCTAGAATATCTAGCACTTAACGGACAAGGCACGCCTTGTCCCTACTTAAAACTTAACATTTAACCCTTTACACTTAATAATTATGACACCACTCGAAATAAGAAACAACCTGCTGGGAGAGAAACTAGTAAAGAACCTGAAGCGCCGCAACATCGAGGCTCACTACTGTGCCACATCGCAAAAGGCCGTGAGCAAAGTGATGGACCTCATTGCCGATGGCTCCTCCGTTACCTGGGGAGGCTCAATGACAGTGCGCGACATGGGCATTCCACAAGCTCTCAAGGAGCGTGGCACGCTCGAAGTGCTCGACCGCGACACGGTAAGCGACCCCGCCCAGAAGCAGCAGATGTACCTGCGCGCCTTTAGTGCCGACGTGTTCCTGAGCAGCGCCAACGCCATCTCGGAGGACGGCGTCATCGTCAACATCGATGGCAACGGCAACCGCGTGGCAGCCATCTCATGGGGTCCCAAGAAGGTGATATTCATCATCGGGCTCAACAAGGTGGCGTCAACCGTAGAGGCCGCCATTGCCCGGGCACGCAGCACCGCCTCACCCATCAACGCCCAGCGTTTCGACATCGCCACACCCTGCCGGGTAGATGGCGTGTGCCACAACTGCAACAGCCCTGAGAGCATCTGCAGCTACATCCACCTGTTGCGCAACAGTCGTACCCAGGGCCGCCACATTGTGGTGCTCGTGGGCGAAGACCTGGGTTATTAATTCTGGTGGATCGGGGGTCGGGGATCGAGGATCGGGGGTCGGGGATCGGGGGTCGAGGGTCGAGGATCGGGGGTCGGGGATCGGGGAACCACTAACCTATAACCTTCAAGCTACTTGAATTATAGAGTTTTAGAACTTTATCAACTTGAATTTCTTTCCTCCCATAATGTAGATGCCGTTGCCCGGGCGGGTGACGCGCTGACCGTTGAGGTTGTAGATGGGGTCTTGCTGGTCGTTGGGCTCACTAGTGTAAATCTCGGGGCATCGAAGATGCCGGGCGGGTCGGAGACCCGACTTCAATCGCAAGACCATGCAAGAGCATCGCAGATGCTCGCAGCTTGGTCCCTGCTGAATCTTACGAAAAGTGCCTCGAAGAGGAACTTCCACCACAGGCTTTTCATGTGAGCCTATAATCGTTCCTCTCCAGCCCTGAGCGATTTATCATCTCTTTATACTCCTGCTCAAAAGTCTGTTCTTTGTGATGCTCACGCTGGCGGTTGATATAGTTAACGATTCTATCCTTGTCGCGCAACCAGATGTAACGGTACATGTGCTCGCTGGTCTCGTCGGGGATTGTCATCTCACGGCGGTAGGTGTTGATGACTATGTGATAAATGGAATTTACGGCACTCATGTCAATATTGTTTTGTCTTTGCAAAAGTAGTGAAAATCATTTACAAGGGCAGGGCAACTGTGGCGATGAAGTTCCTCTAACGAGGCACTTTTTCATTAGATGGCACAAGGACCAAGCTGCGAGGGTCTTCGACCCTCTTGCATGGTCTTAGTAATAAATAGCCTCTATCGAGGCACTTAGCGTCTTCGACGCTCATGGACTCATCAACATTAAACACAGGTTTTTGCGGGTGACGCTTTTTTAGTCAAGTTTCTATAAGGCAAGATGTGAGAAAAAATGAGAAAGGAGGTCACCCCCCCTTTCTCATTTCTTGATTCCTTAGCTGTTTCCTCGCGATTTGAGTTTTTTTAAAAAATTGTCGCCTAAAAAAAAGGATGAGCCATAACACGGCTCACCCCCCCTTTTTTTATTTATTGGCTGTGGCACGGCGCTTGCCACCCTTGCTGGCGTTGCCTTCGTCACTGACGATGGCACGGCAGTCATCAAGAGTGAGATTAGAAGCGTCATATTTCTTGGGAATCTTGAAGTTTTGCTTCTTATACACGATGTAGGCGCCAAAGCGGCCGTTGAGCACTTGCAGCTCGGGCTCCTCGTCGAAGGTCATCAGCACCTTCTTGGCCTCGGTGGTGCGTTTCTCCTTGATGAGCGTGGCAGCCTCGTCGAGGGTGATGCTATAGGGCGACATCTCTTTAGGTACCGACACAAACTTGCCGTCGTGCTTGAGATAGGGTCCATACTTACCTATAGCCACGACCACTTCCTTCCCCTCGAAGGAGCCTAGGGAGCGTGGCATCTCAAAGAGCTTAAGGGCTTCTTCGAGCGTGATGGTTGCCACACTCTGATCCTTTTGCAGCGAAGCAAAACGTGGTTTCTCGCTGTCGTCGGTGCTGCCCAGCTGCACCAGTGGTCCATAGCGGCCTATTTTCACCGACACGGGTTTGCCGGTAACCGGGTCATTGCCAAGGATGCGCTCGCCCACCTTGTGCTCAAGCCTCATTGCCGACACCTTCTCTATCTCGGGATGGAAGTCCTTGTAGAACTCCTTGATTTCGTCGTTCCACTTCTTCTTGCCCTCGGCAATCTCGTCAAACTCTGTCTCCACCTTAGCGGTGAAATTGTAATCTAAAATCTGTGGGAAAAACTTGGTGAGGAAGTCATTGACTACCATGCCCACATCGGTGGGGATGAGTTTGCCCTTCTCGTTGCCCACCAGCTCGCTCTTGGTCTTGGTACTGAGCTTGCTGCCCTTGAGGGTGATTTGCTCAAAGTTGCGTTTGGTGCCTTTACTCTCGCCCTTGACAACATAGTCGCGCGCCTGGATGGTGGAGATGGTGGGGGCGTAGGTCGAAGGGCGGCCTATGCCCAGCTCCTCCAGGCGTTTCACGAGCATCGCCTCGCTGTAGCGGTTGGGCTGCTGGGTGAAGCGCTGTGTGGCAACCACCTCTTTGTGGGTGAGCACGTTGCCCACCTTCATGGGTGGCAGTGTGTGGAACTCGCCAGTGACATTCTCATCCTCATTGCTCTCGAAATACACCTTTAAGAAACCATCAAACTTCACTACCTCTCCGCTGGCCTCAAACATCTCTTTGCGGCCGCTGATGCTTATCTCCACCTGTGTCTTCTCTACCTGAGCGTCGGCCATCTGCGAAGCGATAGTGCGTTTCCATATCAGGTTATAGAGTTTCTTCTCCTGGGCTGTGCCAGTGATGTCGTGGTTGCTGATAAAGGTGGGGCGGATGGCCTCATGAGCCTCCTGGGCGCCCTTCGACGAGGTGTGCCACTTGCGCACCTTGAGGTATTTCTCGCCCAGCGAGTCTTTAATCTCCTTGCTGATGGTGCCAATGGCGAGGCTCGAGAGGTTCACCGAGTCGGTACGCATATAGGTGATGTGACCGCTCTCATAGAGCGACTGGGCCACACGCATGGTCTGCGCCACCGAGAAGCCGAGCTTGCGCGACGCCTCCTGCTGTAAGGTGGAGGTGGTGAACGGCGGTGCAGGACTCTTCTTGATGGGCTTCACCTGAACGTCGGCCACGGTGAAGGTGGCATCCTTGCAATGCTCTAGCAGCTCCACTGCCTCGTCGCGGGTGGCAAAGCGCTTGTTGAGCTCGCAGGGCACCAGCGAGGGTGTGGCAGCATCCTCGCCATCAGCCTCCATGGTGCTGCTCACGCGATAATACTGCTCGCTCTTGAAGTTGCGTATCTCCTTCTCGCGCTCAGCAATAAGACGCACTGCCACGCTCTGCACGCGACCGGCGCTGAGCGATGGCTTGATTTTCTTCCACAGCACTGGCGAGAGCTCAAAGCCCACGATGCGGTCGAGCACGCGGCGTGCCTGCTGAGCGTCAACGAGGTTGGTGTCGATGTCGCGCGGGTTCTCGATAGCGGCAAGTATCGCTGGCTTGGTAATCTCGTGAAACACGATGCGGCGCGTGTTTTCCTTCTTCAGCTCCAGCACCTCGTTCAGGTGCCAAGCAATGGCCTCTCCCTCACGGTCCTCATCACTGGCCAGCCACACCGTCTTCACTCCCTGGGCCGCCTTCTTGAGTTCCTGCACAAGCGAGAGCTTGTCGTCGGGTATCTCATAGATAGGCTCAAAATCGTTGTTCACGTCGATGCTGAAATCCTTTTTCTCCAAGTCACGGATGTGACCATAGCTCGACATAACTTTGTAGTCCTTTCCCAAAAATTTCTGGATAGTCTTGGCCTTAGCCGGCGACTCCACTATCACAAGATTATCTGCCATTTTTCTTATAGTAATTATCGTCTTTTTCTTAATAATCAGCACTTTGCATAGCACATGCTAGCTGCAATAATGCCTCATTCATTCAAAATCGGGTGCAAAATTAGGCAAAAAACTCACATTTCCTATAATAATGTGTAAAATTTTAACTATTTTTCCTTAGCTTCGGCTCATTATAGAAACCGTTACAAAAAATATGCCATTTTTTGTTTTGTTTGCTCTTTTTGTTTATCTTTGTAGTCGAGAAAACAGCAATAAAGAATAAGGCTATGGCACAGAGACGTCGCTTCCCTGCCGGAGTGCAGGACTTTGAGAAGATTAGAACCGATGGTTTTGTCTATGTTGACAAGACTGAGTACATCTATGAGCTTGCCAACAATTTTGGTGATGCACTTTTCCTGAGCCGCCCCCGGCGTTTCGGCAAGTCGCTGCTGTGCTCCACGTTGAAGTATTACTTCCAGGGCCGCAAAGAGCTCTTTGAGGGTCTGGCTATGGAGCGGTTGGAGACCGAGTGGACGCAATATCCGGTCTTTCACTTCGACATGTCGAGGTGTAAAAACGATGACATCGAAGAGATGAAGAGCACACTCGAGATGTTGCTGGGCAACTACGAGAGACAGTATGGCTGCGAAGCTGGTCAGCTAGGTCTTGGCGCAAGACTGCAGCAGTTGATAGAGGTGTCGCATGCCCGCACCGGTCACCGTGCCGTGCTCATCTTCGACGAGTATGACTCTCCAGTGCTCAATGTGATAGACTCTGCCGAGAAGATGAACGCCGTGCGCTCTGTTTTCAACTCTTTCTATGGTCCGGTCAAGTCAATGGCCGAGCACCTGCGCTTTGTGTTCATCACTGGCGTTACCAAGTTCTCGCAGATGTCGATTTTCTCCACTATCAACAACCTCACCAACATCTCGATGCATAAGAAGTGGGAGGGGTTGTGCGGTATCACCGCCCAGGAGCTTGAGGAGACGTTCAAGGTGGATATAGAGGCGATGGCTCAAGAATATGGTGTGACGGCTGCCGAGATGCTCCAGCGGTTGCGCGACCGCTACGACGGCTATCACTTTGGGCAGAGAATGGTCGATGTTTACAACCCCTTTAGCATAGTCAATGCCTTCGGTGCTAGCGAGTTGAGGGACTACTGGTTTGCCAGCGGCACTCCGGCGGCGCTGCTCAAGGTGCTCGACATGTATAACTTCAAGCTCAGCGACATCGAGGGCACTCAGCTTTTCGAGAGCGACTTCGACCAGCCGTTCGACAACATGAGTAGCGCCATTCCCATCCTCTATCAGAGCGGGTATCTCACAATCAAGGACTATAATTTTGAGGAGAACATCTACACCCTAGGCATCCCCAACCAAGAAGTTCATTCTGGCTTTTACAGAGCCTTGATGCCTCGCTATCTCACCAATAATGAGGCCAACAACCGCTCGTTGCTCATGGCAGTGAAGCGCGCGATGATAGCCGACGACATCGACGCGGCGCTAAGGGCGGCTCAGAGCTATCTCTCGGCGTTGCCCTACGAGCTGAGCAACAAGACCGAGCGCGACTTTGAGACACTGCTGCGTGTGATGTTTGACTGCATAGGCATCGAGACTCAGACCGAAGTGCGCAGCGCGCGCGGCCGCTGCGACGTGGTGATGAAGAGCCGCAGCACCATTTATGTGCTTGAGCTGAAAATCTCAAGCACTGCCACGGTCGATGAGGCCCTGGCCCAGATTGACGAGAAGAACTACCTCATCCCCTACTGGAACGACCCCCGTCGCAAGGTGAAAGTGGGCGTGACTGTCGATCCCGAGGCTCGCACCATCAAGGAGTGGAAAGTGGAGGGATAAAGCACAAATTGTTAGCATAACGGACAAGTCACGCCTTGTACCTATATTTCAAGATGTTGAGAAAATCAGAACAGTCCGACGAGTTAATTAAAAAACGCAGAAATGCCACTTTTAAAGTGGACTCACAATTCAAGTATCACAGACTTTAAGTGTAGAGCGTAAAGTGATATTCATCGCACAACTACTAACCATCTGGCAATGAGCGGTTAGTGGTTTTTTTGTATAAAAAACTTTGCTAATTTCTTGCCGTGATGTAGGTGTTTTGGAAAATTCTATCTAACTTTGCGGGTTAAACCATTTTCTTTTTTCTCTATCTTAGAGAGTGAAAATTAGTAAAACGACTATATCAACAGCTGGTGGCATGAAGAAATTCTTGGGATGGAGCTATAAAACGTTGCGGGCGACTATCATGACCGTGGTCGTGGTGCTCGTGGTGGCATGGGGCGCGCTATATCTCGCAGTGAGCATGCCCTATTTCCAGAACAAGATCAAGGCCGTGGGCGAGCGTGAGTTGAGCGAGTTTCTCGGCACCAATGTCACCATCGACGGCATCACCATCTCGCCATTCAACCAAGTGGTGCTCACTGGCGTGAACGTCCCCGACCAGAGCAATGGCGAGCTCATCAACGTGGAGAAGCTGGGGGCTGGAGTGAGCCTCTATGACCTGATAATTAACCGCAAACTGGTGTTCACCTTTGCCGAGGTGAGTGGCCTGCACGGCCATGTGACACGCCCCGACAAGGCCAGCCCCACCAACCTGCAGTTCATCATCGACAAGCTCAAGCCCAAGCCTGGCAAGCCTCCCAAGCCCTACGACATCAAGATACAGCACGCCATCGTGCGCGACTGCGACATCAGCTACGACGTGCTGGGCGAGCCCCGCAAAGCTCCCGGCACGTTTGACCCCAACCACCTCCATGCCACCGACTTGGTGGCCGACGTGGAGCTGCCACGCATCAAGAACAACGATTTCATCATTGACGTCAAGCACCTGGCAGTGAACGAGAAAAACGGCCTAGAGGTGAAGAACGTGAGTGGCCTGTTTCACATCACCGACAAGAGCACCACGCTGAGCAACCTTGTGATAGACCTGCCTGGCACGCACCTCACGCCTGCCGACGCCACATTCCACTACACGTCGCTCGGTAATGCCATCAACGAAATCAAGCAGCAACCCATCACCCTCAACATGAGAGACAACCACGTGACGCTTGCCGACTTCAAGACCTTTGTCCCCAAGCTCGCACAGTGGACCGACCCGGTACACTTCACCGTTAATGCGGTGGCCACGCCCGACAAGATTGACGTTAACACCCTCAAGGTCAATGCCCAGAACGGCAACATTGTGCTCGACCTGGCGGGGACGTTCACTAATGTGCGCACCCCCAAGGTGATGGACTTCGACGTGCGCCACATCGACCTGAAGGCCTCGCGCAATGAGATAGCACGCATCACCCGCGACTATGCCAAGCTCCCGCCACAAGCACAGGCGATAGTAGAGAAATGCGGCTCGCTGCACCTGGTGGGTAACGCCAAGGGCAACCCGTCGCGACTCACTGCCGACGCCAAGCTGGGCACCGACCTGGGCGATGTGGCTGTGAAAGGCTCATACGACGCCGACGGCATTGCCCGCCACATCGATGCCCACGTGAGCTCTGGCGGCTTCAACGTGGGGCGTGTACTGAGCAAGGAAGACCTGCTGGGCATGGTGGCGATGGATGCCCACGTGGATGGCTCGCTGCTCAAGGCGGGCAGCCTTGTGGGTAACATCAATGGCAAGGTCGATCACATCGACCTCAAGGGCTATCGCTACCACAACATCACTGCCAATGTTGACATTAACCACAACAACTACAGCGGCACGGTGGACATTAACGACCCCAACGGGACGGTGAACCTCAAGGGTGACTTCACCCTCGACGGCCCCAACTCCAGCTACTACTTCGACCTCAGCGCCAAGGGAGTGAACTTTGCTAAACTCAACCTCACTAACAAATATCCCGCCAATGCGCTGAACCTGAACATGGCAGCGTCGGTTACCGGCAACAACATCTCCAATCTTGCCGGAAACGTGAAAATCGATAACATGTCGTTCACCAACAGCATCACGGGCAAAGGTTTCCACGTTGACAACCTTGTGGTAGATGCCACCGAGAGCGACGGCGTCAAGCGCCTGACCATCGACACCGACTTCCTGCACGGCAATGTGGAAGGGCAATACAACTTCGCCAGCCTTGTGCCAGCCATCAAGAGCATGGCGTCGAAGTGCTTCCCGCAGTTCATGAGTGGCCACACCCCACCCTCCACCGGCAACAACAATTTCACTTTCAACATCGAGGTAGATCCCAACGACGAGTTTGAGAACTACATAGCATCTTATGTGAAACTGCCAGTGAAACTAGCCTACAAAGCCACTATCGACGGGCATTTCAACGAAGCCGCCAAAGACCTGGCGGTAGATATCAACATGCCCTATCTCATTCAAGGCAACCGCATCATTGAGGGCACCAGGGTGCATCTGGCCAAAGACTCCAGCGACGACAACGTCACGATGACGGCTCAAACCATCATCCCCAGCGACAAGGGAAACCTCTCGCTAAACATCGACGCCAATGCCATTAACGATGGTGTGGATGCCAATGTCAACTGGGTCTTGAACCGACCCACCGACTACCACGGCAACGTGAGCCTCTCGGCACAACTAGGCCGCGACATTACCGGCAAGTTCATGACAGCTGTAGATATCAACCCCACCGAGGTGGTAATAAACGACGGCGTGTGGAATGTGGAGGAGGGGCACCTGGAGTATCGCAATGGAGTCATTGACGTGAGTCAGATAAGGGGGTCGCGCGCCGACCAGTATGTGAAAATCGCCGGCAAGGTATCGCACGACCCTAACGACATGCTCACCGTGGCACTCAACGACATACGCCTCGACTACATCTTCGAGACACTAAAAATCAACCATGTCACCTTTGGCGGCAGCGCAACCGGAGAGTTTCAACTTGCCGACCTCTTCTCGAAGTCGCCACGACTGAGCACCGAGCGACTGCACGTCGAGGACATGACCTACAACGGCGCACACATGGGCGACGGCGACATCAAGAGCAGCTTCGACGTGGAGAACACCGCCGTCAAGCTCAACTGCGACCTCACGCAGAAAAATGGCCTGCACACCTATATCAACGGCGAGATATTTGCTGCCGACGACTCTCTATACATGGAATTTATCGCCAACCGTGCCAACGTCGAGTTTATGAAACCTTTTATGGAAGCCTTCACCGACGACGTGCATGGCGAGGTGTCGGGGCGTGCAGTGCTCTTTGGCAATTTCAAGACCATCGACCTCTATGGCGACGTCTTTGCCGACGACCTGAACCTCAAGATTGGCTACACCAATGTCACCTATCACTGCCGCGACTCGGTACACATAGAGCCAGGACTCATCACCTTTAAAGACCTCACCATCAGCGACCGCGACAACCACACGGCAAAGCTCAACGGGTATCTGCGCCACAACGCATTCCACGACCCAGAGTTCAACTTCACCGTGACCGATGCCCACGACCTGCTGGTCTATGACATCACCCCTGCGATGAACGCCGACTGGTATGGCACTATCTATGGCAACGGCACTGCCATAATCGCTGGCGAGCCAGGAGTGGTGAGAATAGGTGTCAACATGGAGACCAGCGAGCGCAGCAAGTTCACCTTTGTGCTGAGCGATGCCGAGGAAGCCAGTGAATACAACTTCATCACCTTCCGCGACCGCGACAAGAAGGATGAGCCACAAGTGGAAGCTGCCGATACCGTCAAGAGCTATATCGACCAACTGCCCGACGAGGTGAGAGGCATGCTTGCCCTCAAAACCGTCAACAAGCAGCAACAGAAGGCCGTGCCCACGCGCTTCACCATCGACCTGCAGACCGACATCACCCCTGCCGCCGAAATCGTGCTGGTGATGGATCCCGTGGGCGGTGACCGCATCAGGGCATTCGGCTCAGGAAACCTGCACCTAAACTACAACAGCATCGACGACGACTTTGAGATGTTTGGCAAGTATATGCTTGAGAAAGGCTCCTACAATTTCACCCTTCAGGACATCATCATCAAGGACTTCACCATTCGCAACGGTAGCACTATCAGCTTCGACGGCAACCCCTACAATGCCAACCTCGACATTAACGCCGTCTATTCGCTCAACGCCAACCTTAGCGACCTCGACGCCTCGTTCTCCACCGACCGCGACATCAACCGCACCAACGTGCCCGTCAATGCCCTGCTGATGGTGAAAGGCGCCATCGCCGAGCCCGAGCTATCGTTTGACCTGGAGTTCCCCACCCTCACCAGCGACGCCTACCGCAAGGTCAAGAGCGTAATCAGCACCGACGAGATGATGAGCCGCCAAATCATCTATCTGCTCGCCCTCAACCGCTTCTACACCCCCGACTACATGCAGTCGCAAAAGAACAACAACGAGCTCACGTCGGTAGCCTCGTCAACCATCTCGTCGCAGCTCTCAAGCATCCTGGGGCAGCTGAGCGAGAACTGGCAAATCTCGCCAAACTTCCGCAGCAACAAGGGCGACTTCAGCGACGTGGAAGTGAACCTCGCCCTCTCCAGCCAGCTGCTCAATAACCGCCTCATCTTCAACGGCAACTTTGGCTACCGCGACAACACCTACAACACCCGCAACTCCAACTTCATTGGCGACTTCGACCTCGAGTACCTGCTCAACCGCAAGGGCACCATACGCCTAAAGGCCTACAACCACTTCAACGACCAGAACTATTACGTGCGCAACGCCATGACCACACAGGGCGTGGGAGTGGTGTTCAAGCACGACTTCGACCGCCTCTTTGGCAAGAAGCGGCCGCAGCCACAGCCAGCACCCGCCGATAGCGTGACACCACAGGCTGCCACCCCTCCCGACGACAACCTGCTCATCATCAGCCCTCGCAAGCCCGAAGAGAACACCCCAGCACCCCAGCAATGAAGCACTTGGCAGCAATAATATTAGCACTTACCGCCCTCACGATGTGGGCAGCCATCGATGAGCACAGAAGCTCGGCCTCTGTACCCATCGACACCTGCTACAAAAAAGGCAGCTCGCCATTCGCTCCCGTCGAGTACCGCAAGCTCTTTCTCAAGCACATACGCGACAGCATCGACGCCATCCCCTGGGACACCACGCGCGACGACCACTACTGGGAGCGTGCCATCCGCAATGGCAAGTGGAGCTTCTTCACCGACCCGCAGGTCAAGAAGCCTTTCCCGCTCAACCTAGCAGCTAGAGCCTATAAATTCTACTCCAAGGCCTTCAACAACTACGACACTACCTATGTGGTGGGCGTCAAGGAAGACTTCCGCATCATGCTCATCAACAACAACTGGCTCGACGGCTATGGTGGCAGCATTGCCGACAACGACATGAAGGTGTTTATGAACTCCAGGGTGTCGTCGAGCTTGGGACTGCATTTCTCCTACATGGGTATAGGATATACCTACATGTTTGACCTCGACAACGTGTTTGGCGGCGACCCCACGCGACACATGAAGTGGGACCTCACGTTTGCCACCTCGCGATTCTCCTTCGAGGCCTACCGCTCGCGCAACACTGGCACGGTGACCATAGGCCGCTTTGGCGATTACAACAACAAGCGGCCCGCCAAGAAGAAATTTGACGGGCTCTCGCGTGTTTCCTCGGGATTTGACATGTATTATTTCTTCAACCACCGCAAGTATTCGCAGGCGGCGGCCTATAGCTATTCCAAAATCCAGAAACGCAGCGCTGGCAGCTTTATTGCCGGCTTCCTCGTGGCCACTCAAGATGTAGATATCGACTTCAGCCTACTGCCCGAAGACATGAAAGAATATCTGCCCGAATGGGACGAGCAATACACTTATCACTACCGCTCTTACAGCTTCTTGCTAGGCTATGCCTACAACTGGGTGTTTCACCACAACTGGCTCTTCAACATCACCATGGCGCCGTCGGTGGGATGGCGACACTCCTTCGACGACTCGGTTGACGGCAAGCGCAACATGTTTGCCCTCGACCTGCGGGGAAGGCTTGGACTAGTCTATAACGTGGGGCACTTCTTCTATGGCTTGCAGCTGCTGGTGGATGGCCACTTCTACCACAGTCAGGATCACAACTTCATCAACTCACTGCAAGACCTCACCCTCTCGGTGGGAGTGAGGTTTTAGTTCTCGGGGGGAGCTTAGTGAACAAGCTCACGCTTGCACTGCACAACACTACCGATGCAGTTTCTCAGCTGATAGTCTTTCTGTATTATCTTGAATTTCTCTTCTTACCTCAATCTTTCCTGTCGCTTTGCTTGAGTTGCTCCACGAAGTCGTCGATGCGCCTTAGCTCTTTAGGGATGTCGATGCGTTGCGGGCAGTGGCTCACGCACTGGCCGCAGGCGATGCAGTGGTTGGCCTGTCGCAGCTTGGGCACGCTGCGGTCATATCCCACGAGGAATGCTCGGCGCGCGGCACGATAGCCGCTGTCGTTCTCGTCGTTGATGAGGTTGCCGTCGTTGATGCACTTGTTGTAGTGTACAAAGATGGCAGGGATGTCGATGCCGTAGGGGCACGGCATGCAATACTTGCAGTCGTTGCAGGGAATGGTGTTCATGGCCACCATCTTGTCGGCGATGCGCTCCAGGAACTCGTTCTCTTCCTTGCTGATGGGCTTGAGTGGCGAGTAGGTGATGATGTTTTCCATGAGGTGGTCCATGTAGGTCATGCCGCTGAGCACGGTGAGCACTCCGCCGGGGGTGCCGGCATAGCGGAAGGCCCATGCCGCCACGCTGCTGCCTGGGTCGCGCCGCTTCATCTCAGTGACGATGCTGTCGGGCACCTTAGCGAGGCGTCCGCCCAGCAGTGGCTCCATGATCACTGCTGGAATGCCGCGCTTCTCGAGCTCGGCATATAGGTACTCGGCGTTAGTGTTGCGTGGGTTTATCTCCTTGGCGTGCTTCCAGTCGAGATAGTTGAGCTCTATCTGCACGAAGTCCCAGTGGTAGTCGCCCTCGTCGTGCCATTGCAGCAGGGTGTCGAATACCGAGATGTCGCCGTGGTAGCTGAAGCCCAGGTTGCGTATCTTGCCGGCCTCTTTCTGCTCCACGAGCCAGTCGAGCAGGCCATTCTCGGCATAGCGGTGGTCAAACTCCTCGGGGCCGTTGTCGCCCATGCCCACGCCGTGCAGCAGCAGGTAATCAACATAATCGACCTGCAGCTCCTTGAGCGAGTTGTAGAACATCTGCTGTCCCTGCTCCAGTGGCCAGGTGGCGGGGTCGAAGTTTGAGAGCTTGGTGGCGATGAGATACTTGTCGCGGGGGTGGCGGCTCAGAGCGATGCCAGTGGCATGCTCGCTGCGTCCCTGGCAGTAGGCTGGCGAGGTGTCGAAGTAGTTCACGCCATGAGCGAGGGCAAAATCTACCTCCTTGTTCACCAACTCCTGGTCGATGGCAGCGTCGGCATTCTCGCGACCACTCTCGCCGCCCTCCACTGGCAGTCGCATCATGCCATAGCCCAGCAGCGACACACGGTCGCCGGTGTTGGGGTTAGTGCGATAGGTCATTTTGTCTTTGGGAACGTCGGCCTCGGCGATAGCTCCCGAGGTGCTTGTCTCGCCATTATTATTGTCGCAAGCTGCCAGCGCCACACCAGTAGCCACGGCAGCGCCGCCTGCCACCTTAAAGAAGTGGCGCCGGCTCATGCAGTGATGATTATTGTGATTGTCGTTGTTCATAATTGTAGTTTTGGGGATGGGGGATGGGGGATGGGGGATGGGGGATGGGGGATCGGGGATCGGGGATGGGGGATCGGGGATGGGAGATGGGAGATGGGGGATGGAGGATGGAGGATGGGGGATGGAGGAACTCACGCGCCGCAGGCGCTACTTAACCCTTAACATTTAACCCTTAACACTTATTTTGTTCTGTGGTCTTCAAGGCCCTCCACATGGATTGCAGCGGTGGGGCGGGCGGGGCACACATGCTCGCAAGCGCCGCAGCCTATGCACTTGTCGCGGTTGATGGCCTTGGGCACCATGGGCGAGTTCTCTACATTCTCGTCAAGAGGCATCATAGTGATGGCACCGGTGGGGCAGTGTGTAGCGCAGTTGCCACACGAGATGGGGTTGCCGTCCTTGTCCTTATCGCGGGTGGGGATGCACAGGAAGTGGTCCCACACGGCATATCCTATCTGCAACGACGATTTCTCCTCTACGGTGATAGGCTTGATGGCACCAGCTGGGCACACCTGCGAGCAGCGTGTGCACTCGGGGCGGCAATAGCCGCGCTCGTAGGACATCATTGGCTGCATCAAGGTCATCATCTCGCCCGAGGGCACCAGCACTTGGTTGGGACACTCGGCAACACACAGCTGGCAGGCAGTGCAGTGACGAGCCATGTTGCGGGCGCTGATTGAGCCAGGAGGCGTGATGGGGTTCTTGCGCTTAGGCATCTGCTTGTCTTCGATGACCGCCAAGCCGCCATCCACCTTCTTCTGTGCCTGAGCTAAAGCTGCCACAGCCACCGCAGTGCCAGCACCAATGAGGAAGGCTCGCTTGCCCTTGTCGATGGGCTCTACAGGAGTGGTAATGTTCCCCTCAGCCTCCTCTATCATAGAAGGAGAGCTTGTCTCTACAGCCTTGCTGCCCTTGCGTGGACGCCCATAGTAGATGGCGTCTTTGTGGCACTTGTCGATGCAGTTGCCGCAGGTCACGCAGCGGCTGTGGTCAACGGTGCCGTCCTCGTGGTTGATACACGAAGCCTTGCAGTTGCGGGTACACAGTCCGCACTTGATGCACTTGTCGTGGTCGATGTGTACCTTCAGGATTGAGAACCTCGACACAAAGCTCAGCAGCGTGCCCACGGGGCAGATAGTGTTGCAATAGGTGCGGCCGCCGCGCCAGGCCAGGACACCGATGACGGCAAACAGCGCTGCCGACAGAGCCAGTGCCGTCGCGCTCTTGACCCACACGTCGGTGCTGTAGAAGGTGTAGCTCTCGTAGTGCTCGGCGATGGCCGCCAGGCCGTTGTTGCACCACTGGTAGAGAGGCTGAAAGAGGTTGGTGGCAATCATGCCGTAGGTGCCATAAGGCTCAAGCAGCGTGAGGGTGGCACCCACACCGGCTATCACCAGCGCGATAAAGACCACCAGCACCGGGTAGCGCAGCCATTTCACCTCCTTAGAATAGGTGAAGCGGTTTTTCTTGCGCTTGCCGTGCAGCCACGAGATGAGGTCTTGCATCACACCCAGCGGGCACACCACCGAGCAGTAGATGCGTCCAAAGACCAACGTGAGCAGCACCAGCACCGCCACAATGATGAAGTTTGCCGCCAGCACAGCAGGGAAGAACTGCACCTTAGCAGCCCATCCCAGCCAGTGATGCAGCGCACCAGTGAAGTCCAGGAAAAGCAGTGTCACTGCCACAAAGCAGAGCACGGCAAGCAGGCGTCTAATTTTTTTTAGCATGAGGTTATCAGGTTAATTACTAATGACTCAAGTTTCAATAAACTTGAAGATTAGGTTGTGATGAGGTAGTTTTGTTGCAAAGGTAATCAAAATTGGTGATTTTAAATTTGATTTCGGCATTTTTTTGAGAAATTCGCTCATTTTTTCTTTATTGCCGCACTATAGCGTGAGCCACCGCTCAAGAGCAAGCGCCGCAAAACACTTTTTTGCGCAAAAAATCTCGGCTTCTTTTTGAAAACAACTCTTGCCTAGGTCAAAAATTCTTACGTAATTTGCATCACCATTGTCACAATGGCAATTTCATTAATCAATTATACACATTCACTTTAAAATTTTTCTAAACAAGATGAAAGAATTAAAAGGCACCAAAACCGAGAAAAACCTGCTCGAGGCATTTGCCGGCGAGTCGATGGCCCGCAACAAGTATGACTACTGGGCCAGCAAGGCTAAGAAAGACGGATATGTGCAGATTGCTGCAATCTTTGAGGAGACTGCCAAGAACGAGAAAGAGCACGCCAAGCTGTGGTTCAAGCACCTCGAGGGTGGAGCCATCAAGGCCACTACCGACAACCTCGCTGCCGCTGCCGATGGCGAGAACTTTGAGTGGACATCGATGTATGAGCGCATGGCACGCGAGGCCGATGAGGAAGGCTTCACCGAGATTGCCGAGCAGATGCGCGGCGTGGCAGCCATCGAGCGCGAGCACGAGGAGCGCTACCGCAAGCTCTTGAAGAACATCGACGACGAGGTGGTGTTCTCGCGCGACGGCGACGTGATTTGGCAATGCACCAACTGCGGCCACATCGTGGTGGGCAAGAAGGCCCCCGAGATGTGCCCCGTGTGCAACCACCCACAGGCCTACTTCCAAATCAAGGCCGAGAACTATTGATTTCCTGCCTTCTTGGACAAACTCACACACCAGCCTCGGTGCAACTGTTGCGCCGAGACTGGCGTGTTACTTGCCCCACCCTAGAGCGAGTGCCTCTAATCTCTAGTTTATTAACTTTTTATTTTTTATAACCCACCTTAAAAATTTTGCCTATCTTTGTGGGCAAGTAATAACTCTAAAATTTGAAAATCATGAAAAGAATAGCATTATTTATTATGCTTGTTGCCGTGCTTGCCAGTGTGGCCGATGCCGAGACTAAGAAGAAAACCATCAAGTCGATGGCAAAGCAACAACAAGTGCAGCAACAGCAGCAAGCTGCCAATGTGCAGATGACCGATTATGACTGGGCTGTGGAATATAGTTACCACGAGGACTTTGACCAGGCGTTGACCCACATCAACAAGCACCTGAAGCAGCACCCTAACGACCCATACGGATGGACCTGCCTGGCAGCCATCCAGTGCCAGACCGACCGTGATGCCGAGGCTGCCAAGTCGATTGCCAAGGCTCACCAGTGCGCCATCACCGACGATGACCCCGAGATGCTCAACTGGATGTACTACACCCAATCGACGATATACCTTCATCAGCAAGACACCGTGCGCGCCATCGACGCCCTGAACAACGCTGTCAAGTGCGACCCCACCGACGTGGAGTGCTACATGCGCCTGGGAAACATCTACAAGAGGCAGCGCAACTATGACCTGGCGATGGTCAACTATGGCCTGGCAGTGCAGCACGACCGCAACCAGGTGGAGGGCTACTTGGGGCTGGGCACCGTGGCTGGCTCGCTCAAGAAGCGTGATGACGCCATCAAGGCCTTCACCATGGCCATCAAGTTGCAGCCCGACTTTGCCGAGTGCTACGCCCTGCGCGCTGTGGAGTATTACAACGACTTTGACTATGGCAAAGCCATGGACGATATCATCAAAGCCCTCGAGCTCGAGAATGATAACGCTAGAGCAAAATGGCTGCTCGAGCACGTGAAGCTGGCGGCCCCCGAAGAAGTAGAGAAAGCCCTGAGGAAGAAAGCCAAGAAGAGTAAAGACAACTCGTGGCTCAACCTCATGGAGGACTAATGACAAGCCGGCGAGTTAACAGTTGAGAGTTATGAGTTATGAGTTCATAGTTTTCTAGGGATTCTAGATTTTCTAGAGATTCTAGATTTTCTAGAACTACTAGCCTCCCTTTACTGACAAGGCACGCCTTGCCCCTACAAAAGGACGAGACAGGTCTCGTCCCTACTTAACACTTAACATCTATCACTTAACATTTAAACGCTTAATCTTTCCACCCAAAAAAAAATCAACCTTTGTGCATCGCGAGAATAATTTACAAGAACTTGATAAAGCCCCGGTAGGCAAGCTGTTGTGGAAATACAGCTTGCCATCGGTGGTGGGCATGGTGGTGATGTCGATATACAACATCATCGACCGTATGTTCATTGGGCAAGGTGTGGGTCCCGACGCCATCGCGGGTCTGGCAATCACCTTCCCGGTGATGAACATCTCGGCGGCCTTTGGCGTGCTCATAGGCGGCGGGGCTGGAGCGCGCACCTCCATAGTACTGGGGCAGGGCCGCAAGCGCACCGCCGAGCTCATCCTGGGCAACAGTCTGGTGATGACCCTGGCGCTGGGAACCTTCTACCTGGCTCTGCTGGCCATCTTCATCGACGACGTGCTGGGCTGGTTTGGCGCCAGCGAGAAGTCGCTGCCCTACGCCCGCGACTTCATGCTCTACATGCTGCCCGGCCTGCTCATCAACAACCTCACATTCTCGTTCAGCAACATCATGCGCGCCACGGGCTATCCCAAGAAAGCGATGCTGGCCAACTTCATAGGCGCCGGGATGAACGTGATCCTCGCCCCCATCTTCATCTTTGGCTTCAAGTGGGGCATCAAGGGTGCCGCCATAGCCACCGACATCTCCATGTTCGTCTCCATGATTTATGTGCATCTGCACTTTCTCGACAAGAAAAGCACCATCCACTACTGCCGCGGCATCTATCGCATCAACCGCGAGATACTCATGCCCATCATTGCCGTGGGTGCCGCCCCATGCATAGTCAACACCGCTGGATGCCTCATCAATGCCCTGCTCAACAACATAGTGTATAAGTACGGCGGCGACGCCAGCGTGGCGGCGATGGGCGTGTTCATGACCTTCTCGCAGCTGGCAATCATGTTTGTGCTGGGAGTGTGCATGGGCATGCAGCCCATCGTGGGCTTCAACTATGGCGCCAAGCGCTACGACCGCCTCAAGCGCGCCTACTGGCTCACCATGGTGGTGGGCACCGTGGCGTGCCTGCTGGGCACCATCGCCAGCGTCTTCTTCCCGAGGTATGTGGCGATGATCTTCACCACCGACACCACCCTCATCGCCGCCTGCGAGCACGGCATGCCCATCGCCAACTGCGTGTTCTGGGTTGCCGCGTTCCAGATTGTGACCACCAATTTCTTCCAGTCGCTGGGCCGTGCCGTCAAGTCGATATTCATGAGCCTGTCGAGGCAAGTGATATGCCTGCTGCCGCTACTGCTCTTCTTGCCGCCGCACTACCGGCTCGACGGTGTGTGGCTCTCATTCCCCATCAGCGACATGCTGGCGGCACTCATGGGCTTGTGCCTGCTCATTCCCGAGTTCCGCCGCATCAACCGCCTCGCAGCTGCCATGCCACAACTTGCACCCGAGAACTAAAGCTGCCCGAAGGTCGCCCCCCAGCAGCATGTCATGTCACAGTAGTGCAAGCGTCAGCTTGGTCGCCCCCCAGCAGCATGTCGTGTCACAGTAGTGCAAGCGTCAGCTCGGTCGCCCCCCAGCAGCATGTCGTGTCACAGTAGTGCAAGCGTCAGCTTGTTCATCAAAAAGAACCTTTTTTGCCAAAAAAAACAAAAAAACGCCCAAAAACGTTGATTATTAGCGAGAATGTTCTTATCTTTGCGCCGATTTTAACGAGAAAAGGTTGAGAAAATTGACTGAAATGAAGTTGACATTCTCTAGCTTACCTATTGGTAAACAGGATTTTAACTACCACATTGATGGCAAGTTTTTCAACGAAATCGAGGCCTCCGAAGTTCGCTCCGGAAGTGTTGATGTCGCCTTGTGCGTCACTCACTCGCAGGAGGGGATTTATGAGCTCGACTTCGTGTGCAACGGTATTATAATTATTCCATGCGACCGTTGCCTCGACGACATGGAGCACAAGGTTGACACGTGCTACCACTTGACCGTTAAAATGGGCGACGCGCTTGACGAGAGCATCGACAACGTGCTAGTGATACCGTCGTCGTGGCACGAGCTAGACCTCTCGCCCATTGTTAGAGACACCGTGCTGCTCACCATACCCATGATGCACGCTCACTCCCCAGGTGACTGCAATCAGGAAATGCTTGGCCGGCTAAGTGAGCACACTCCTCAGTCTTTTAACAGCGACGAGGATTTCTTGCAGTCGCCACAGAGCGAGAACAGCGGCCCTGGCGAGGACGACATCGACCCGCGCTGGGCAGCCCTGAAACAATTACTTGATAATAAAGAACAATAAAAAATAAATTTAAAAATGGCACATCCTAAACGAAGACAATCAAAGACTCGCACAGCCAAGAGAAGAACTCACGACGTGGCTGTGGCTCCAACTATCGCTCGCTGCAGCAACTGCGGCGCATGGCATGTTTATCACACCGTTTGCCCAGAGTGCGGTTACTACCGTGGCAAGAAGGTGTTTGACGATGAGGCTGCTGTATAACGATAACGTTTTTAGTCTCATTACCGATTAGATGACTTCTCAATCCTAAATATTCTTCTCCCAGCTGTAGCCCCCGCGGCACAGTAAGGGAACGACAGAGGTATATTTAGGATTGATTATTCATGCTAATAAACTGAACTCAAGAAGAATAAAAGACAACACGCATTATGCTTAACGCAAAGATTACAGGCATAGCTTCTTACGTCCCCGATGATGTGCTCGACAACGACGAACTCTCGCGCATGGTTGACACCAACGACGAGTGGATCACCACACGCGTGGGCATCAAGGAGCGTCGCGTCCTCAAGAACGGGAAAGGGTCGTCGTTCCTCGGCACCCAGGCAGTGCAAAAGCTACTTGCCGAGACTGGCACCGCCCCCGACGATGTGGATTTGCTCATCTGTGTCACTTCTAACCCCGACTATCGCTTCCCCTCCACAGCATCGGTAATCATGCACAACTGCGGCCTCGACGGCCCTGGCAAGAAATGCTATGGCTATGACATCCAGGCGGCATGCGCAGGGTTTGTGGTGGGCACCTATACCGCTAATGCCTACATCAAATCGGGCCTCTACAAGAAAATCATTGTGGTGTGTGCCGAGAAGATGACAAGCATGACCGACTATCAGGACCGCGCCACCTGCCCCCTCTTTGGCGACGCTGGAGCAGCAGTGCTCATGGAGCCTACCGAGAACCTGGAGGAAGGCATCATCGACGGCATCTATCATGTTGACGGCAGCGGCCTCGAGCACCTCATCTACAAGGCTGGTGGCTCGGCAAAGCCTGCCTCGATAGAGACCGTTGAGGCTCGCGAGCACTTTGTGTATCAAGAGGGCCGAGCAGTGTATCGCCACGCCGTGGTCGATATGCTCACCTCCACCCGCGACGTGATGAAGCGCAACAACCTCAGCAATGACAACATCGACTGGTTTGTGCCACATCAGGCCAACCTGCGCATCATCGAGGCCGTGGGCGACCGTCTGGGCATCGACCCGGAGAAGATCCTGGTCAACATCCAGCACCGTGGCAACACCAGTGCCGCCTCTATCCCCTTGTGCCTCGACGAGAACAAGCATCGCCTCAAGAAGGGCGACAAGATTGTGCTTACCGCCTTTGGCGCAGGGTTCACCTGGGGAGCAGAGTACCTCATCTGGGCTATCTAACGATTTGTGATAACATAAATGCGTCTTACCACTCGTGGCACTCACACTGGTGCCAAAGTGGTGGCGCATTTTTGTAGATAAGAGGATCGGGGATCGAGGATCGGGGATCGGAGGTCGAGGATCGGAGGTCGAGGATCGTGGATCGAGGATCGGAGGTCGAGGATCGGAGTCTGAAGATCGGGGAGGTTTACCCTGCTGCGGCTCTGTCGCAGCCACTTAACACTTAACACTTAACATTTAACACTTAACAGTTAACACTTAGATATCGTGCATCGAGCCGGATTTGTAAATATAGTAGGAAACCCCAACGTGGGGAAATCGACGCTGAGCAACTTGCTGGTGGGAGAGAAACTCTCGATTATCACCAGCAAGTCGCAGACCACGCGTCACCGCATCATGGGCATCGTCAACGGCGACGATTACCAGATTGTGTTTAGCGACACGCCGGGCGTGCTCAAGCCCAAGTTTAAATTGCAGGAGTCGATGCTCGACTTCTCGCGAGGGGCACTCATCGACGCCGACGTGCTGCTCTATGTCACCGATGTGGTGGAGACCCCCACCAAGAACCAGGACTTCCTCGACAAGGTGGCTAAGGAGAAGATTCCTGTGCTGCTGGTCATCAACAAGATTGACCTGCTCACCGGAGGCCAGCAAGAGCTGGAGGCACTAGTGGCGCAATGGAAACAGCTGCTGCCGCAGGCCGAGATCTACCCTACCAGCGCTCTCCACAACTTCAACGTTGACAACATCATGCGTCGCATCGTGGAGCTGCTGCCCGAGAGCCCGCCCTACTTTGGCAAGGACGCCCTCACCGACCGCAACTCGCGCTTCTTCGTCACCGAGATAGTGCGCGAGAAGATATTGCTCACCTACGACAAGGAGGTGCCCTACGCCACCCAGGTCATCGTGGAGAAGTTCACCGAGGATGACCACTCCATCCACATCATGGCAGTGATCTATGTGGAGCGCGACAGCCAGAAGGGCATCATCATTGGTCACCAGGGCCGCAAGCTCAAGCATGTGGGCATCGAGGCACGCAAGGACATCGAGAAGTTCTTTGAGAAGCGCGTCTTCCTGGAGCTCTTTGTGAAGGTAGAGAAAGACTGGCGCAACCAGGAGAACAAGCTGCGGCAGTTTGGATACATAGAATAAGTGTTAAGTAATAAGTGTTAAGTGTTAAGTCCACTAGAGAGCTAGATAATCTAGACATTCTAGATAATCTAGACAATCTAGAATTTCTAGAACTTCTAGAGAAAATCAAGTAACGAAAAAAACGATAACTATAAACGATATGGGACGATTAGTAGCAATCGTGGGACGCCCAAATGTGGGCAAATCCACTCTCTTTAACCGCTTGACGAAGACTCGCGCGGCTATCGTGAACGACACCAGCGGCACCACCCGCGACCGCCAGTACGGGCTCATGGAGTGGAACGGCATGGAAATGAGCGTCGTTGACACTGGTGGCTGGGTAGAAGGCAGCGAGGACGTCTTTGAGAGCGAAATCAACAAGCAGGTGTATCTCGCCATCGAGGAGGCCGACGTCATCCTCTTCATGGTTGACATCAAGACCGGCATCACCGACCTCGACGACCATGTGGCAGAGATTTTGCGCCGTGGCAAGAAGCCAGTGGTAGTGGTAGTCAATAAGGACGACAACAACCAGAGCTTCTATGGCGAGACCGAGTTCTACGCCCTGGGGCTGGGGCAACCCTTCTCCATCTCGGCAATCAACGGCACTGGCACTGGCGACCTGCTCGACGAGGTGTATCGCCTCATGCCCAAGAAGAGCCACGACCAGCCCGAGGAGGAACTGCCACGCTTTGCCATCGTGGGCAGGCCCAACGCTGGTAAGTCGTCGCTCGTGAACTCCCTCATGGACGAGGAGCGCAACATCGTGACCGACATCGCCGGCACCACGCGCGACAGCATCTACTCGCGCTACAACAAGTTTGGCTTCGACTTCTACCTCGTTGACACCGCGGGCATCCGCAAGAAGAACAAGGTGAACGAGGACATCGAGTACTACTCGGTGCTGCGCAGCATCCGCGCCATCGAGAACAGCGACGTGTGCATCCTCATCATCGACGCCACACGAGGCATCGAGTCGCAAGACGTGAACATCTTCTCAATCATCGAGAAAAACCGCAAGGGACTCGTGGTGCTCGTCAACAAGTGGGACGTCGCGCAGCAAAAGTCGCAGCAAGCCATCACCTACATGGAGAACACCATACGCGAGCGCTTTGCGCCGTTCACCGACTTCCCCATCATCTTTGGGTCGGCGCTCACCAAGCAACGCATCCTCAAGGTGCTAGAGGAGGCCATCGCAGTGTATAACAAGCGCAAGACGGTGATTTCCACCTCGCAGGTCAACAATGTGCTGCAAGAGGTCATCGCCGCCGTGCCACCCCCTGCCACCAAGGGCAAATATGTAAAAATCAAGTACATCACCATGCTCAAGGAGGCAAGAGTGCCATCGTTTGTGTTCTTCTGCAACTTGCCACAATGGATCAAAGACCCCTACAAGCGCTATCTCGAGAACCAGATACGCGAGAAGTGGGACTTCCGCGGCACTCCCATCAACCTATATTTCAGGCAGAAGTAGCTCAGCCTCGTCATGCTAGAGCACCACACGAAAAAAAAGCGCCATCGGCACAGCACTACTGCCGATGGCGTTGTTTCTTTCACCTTTCACTCACACATGCAACCCTATTGAACGGGCTATGGAGCCGTCATCGTCGAAATTAGACAAAAACAGGACAAAGATGAATATGGCTATGAGGATAAAGATGATGATGTAGCACACAATGCGGGTCATGGGACTGCCCATCACCTCGCGCTTACTCGGTAGGCGCGGCAGTGGCCTGATGAAGGGCAGGTGCTCCATCATGTCGTAGGCATCGTCTTCAACCACGGCCTTGTCTTCGTTGCTCTGAAGGTTGCCCTCGCCCATCGCCTGAGTGCTATGCTCCGACTCCTGCGAGGCGGTGGCACTGGGGGTGGCAGCAGCCGGGGCAGCGAGATTTTGCGACGCACCGCAATAGGGGCAGAATTTGAGCCCCGCCACTGGCAACGACTCGCCACAACAGTGGCAGTAGAGCTGTTTCTGTGCGCTACGAGTTGCCACGTTAGTCCTGAGCATAGAAGCTGGTATATCCACATTCTGCGCGAGAAACTCGTTGAGACATTGCGGACACACCACCACTTTCTTGCTCAAGGCAAGCTCCTCGAGCGTCATGTCAATTATTTTGCCACACTGTGGACACTCAAATAACATAGCCTAATGACCTGTATCGTTTATAAGTAAAGAGCCTTATTTTTTTGGCAAAAGTACACCCTATTCTTAAAAAATGCAATTTTTTCGCACTAAAAATCTGCCAACGGCCAATTAATTCCACTATATTTGCTTTTTTGAATGAGATTTTCTACTTTTGCAGTCCAAATCAAAAAACAAAAGTAAAACATCAGTAAGAAATGGAAATAAAAGCTAATGAGGGCAAAAACCTCAACATCACCATCGATGGAGTGGAATATATGCGCATCCCTTGCAAGACCAAGCTCGTGATGAAAGACGACAACCTGGGCGACGTGCTAGATGAATACACTAAAGACGTGCGTCAACCTGGCGACCTGTTCTTCGTGAGCGAGAAAATAGTAGCTATCACACAAGGCAGAGCCTTCCCCATCTCGGAGATAAAACCCAGCTGGCTGGCGAAATTCCTGGTAAAGTTTGTTTATAAGTCGCCCTACGGCATAGGCCTGGGCAGCCCCTACACCATGCAGCTGGCCATCAAGGACGTGGGCGTGCCACGCCTGCTGCTGGGATGTGCCGCAGCAGCGGTGACCAAGCCCTTTGGCGTGCGCGGTGCCTTCTACAAAGTGTGCGGCCCCCGCGCCTATGCCATCGACGGCCCCTGCGACTGCACCATCCCACCCTACAACCGCTATGCCAAAATGGCTCCTAAGAACCCCGACAAGGTGGCTCGCCAGATGAAGGAGAGACTGGGCGTGAAAGACGTGTTTGTGCTCGATGCCAACGACCTCAACGTCGATATCCTGGGGCGCTCGAGCAAAGACCACGACATGAAATTCCTCAAGGCCCTGTTCAAAGACAACCCTCTGGGCCAGAACGACCAGCAGACTCCAGTAGCACTGGTAAGAAAAGCATAAATTGCCGACAACGTGACACTTGCCGCCACCCTGCCCATGCACAGAGTGGCGGTGATTACTAAAATAATGAAAGGTTTTTTCAAGATATTGAGGCGGTTTGTGCCGCCCTATAAGAAACAGCTGGCGTTGAACATCGTGTTCAACATCCTGGCTGCTGTGCTCACGCTGTTCTCCTTTGCCCTGATTATCCCCATCCTGGAGATGCTCTTTGGGCTTAACACTGCCCATTACGACTACACTCCGTGGGGCTCGGCAAGCATCGACAAGGTGGTGGTCAACAATTTCTACTACTATGTGCAGACTATCATTGCCAGCTATGGCAAGAACACAGCACTCGCGTGCATTGCTGCCGCACTGGTGGTGATGACAGGTCTCAAGACCGGCAGTGCCTACATGGCGGCCTATTTCATGATCTCGCTGCGCACGGGCGTGGTGCGCGACCTCAGGGCGATGATCTACAACAAGATGGTGTCGCTGCCCATAGGCTTCTTCTCCACCGAGCGCAAGGGCGACGTGATGGCGCGCATGAGTGGCGACGTCACCGAGGTGGAGAACTCGGTGATGATGTCGCTCGACATGATGTTCAAGAACCCCATCATGATAGTGGTGTGCCTGGCGATGATGCTCTATGTGAGCTGGCAGTTGACGCTCTTCGTCTTTATATTGCTGCCCATTGCTGGCCTCATCATGGGGCGTGTGGGCAAGTACCTCAAGCGCGCGTCGCTCGAGCAGCAAAACCAGCTGGGCACCATCATGAGCAACATCGAGGAGACCATCAGCGGCTTGCGCATCATCAAGGCCTTTAATGCCGAGGAGAAGGTGAGAAACCGCTTTGCTGGTGAGAACGAGAAATACCGCAATATCTCGCGGCGCATGAGCCGACGCTATGAGCTGGCGCACCCCATGAGCGAGTTCTTGGGCACCGCCACTATCGCCATAGTGCTGTGGTTTGGTGGCACGCTCATCCTGAGTGGCACCTCGGCTATCACGGCACCCAAGTTCATCTACTACATGGTGATATTCTACAGCATCATCAACCCCGCCAAGGACTTCTCTAAGGCGAGCTACAACATTCAGCGCGGACTGGCCTCGATGCAGCGCATCGACAAGATACTGGGCGCCATCAATCCCATCACCGACCCCGAGCAGCCCGTAGAGCTCAACTCGTTCAAGCAAGGCATCAGTTACAATAACGTGAAGTTCAAGTATCAAGACGCCTGGGTGATTGACGGTGTGAACCTCAACATCCCCTGTGGCAAGACAGTGGCTCTCGTGGGGCAGAGCGGCTCGGGCAAGACCACCATTGCCGACTTGCTGCCTCGCTTCTACGACGTGAACGAGGGGTCTATCACCATCGATGGCGTGGATATTCGCAACTATCGCGTCACCGACCTGCGTGGCCTCATGGGCAATGTGAACCAAGAGGCAATACTCTTTAACGACTCGTTCTACAACAACATCGCCTTTGGTGTGGAAAACGCCACGCACGAGCAGGTGGAGCAGGCGGCGCGCATTGCTAACGCCTACGACTTCATCATGGCTACCGAACAAGGCTTCGACACCAACATTGGCGACCGAGGCTGCCGCCTCTCGGGCGGCCAGCGGCAGCGCATCAGCATTGCCCGCGCCATCCTCAAGAACCCGCCAATCCTCATCCTTGATGAGGCCACCTCGGCTCTCGACACCGAGAGCGAGCACCTGGTGCAGGAAGCCCTCGACAAGCTCATGCACGGGCGCACCACCCTGGTGATTGCTCACCGCCTCTCTACCATCAAGAACGCCGACATCATCGTGGTAATGCACGAGGGCAAGATTGTAGAGCAAGGCCGTCACGACGAACTCATAGCACTGGGTGGCACCTACAAGCACCTTGTGGATATGCAAACGTTTTGATTAACAGGGCAAACCATTAATTCCTTTTCACTCCTTTAATTCCTTTCACTGTTCACGACATGAAAAAAATCGTTTTAATCTTAATGATGGCAGTTGCCATGACAACACAACTGATGGCCGATGACATAGTGCCAAAATCTACCATTCATCTGCGCGACGGCAGGACGGTGGAAGGTGTCATCACCTCTCGCGACGAAAAACAAGTGGTAATAAGCACCATTGACGGCGTTGACTACACCTTTGCGATGAGCGAGGTGGACCGCATTGAGCACTTGGCGCGCAAGAAGAACTACGACACCGCCAAGTTCCGCGGGTTTATCGACGCCGGCTATTCACTGGGCGTGGGCGAGCCACGCAACAACTTCTGGCTCATCGAGACGTCCTTTGGCTATGCCATCACCCCCAGGGCCTACCTGGGCGCTGGCGTTGGCATACACCAGTTCAACCCGGTGCTCAAGTCCTATCCGTTGCGCTACGATAAGGCCCAGCCCGAGCAGAACGACCCTAACTGGAAATACCCGTTCATCCCCATCTATGTTGAGGGACGCTACAGCTTCAAGAACGAGAGTCACAACACACCGTGGGTGAGCCTAAAAGTGGGCGCCACATTCATCAATCACAGTGGCTTCTACACCTCTCCGAGCATTGGCTACCACTTCAAGAGCAACCAGTTCTTCTCGTTCAACGTGGGAGTGGGATATGCCCTCCACACAGCACACTACAAGCTGTGGTGCACTGGCGACACACCAGGCGCCATCCCCGACATGAGCGGCAGCTCCTACCTCGACCGCAGCGCCATCTTCCACAACTTCTTCCTGAAAGCAGGAGTAGAGTTTTAGCTCTCATATATTACCCAAGTTTCGGGACACCTGCAAAAACCTGTGTTAGGTTGAGACATTGGGCATCGAAGATGCCGGGCGGGTCGGAGACCCGACTTCAATCGTAAGACATTATGTTTGCAATCGGGAAACGCTCATTGGGGGCTTCGCGCCCCCAGCCGCTAGGCTAACCCCGCGGTGTTTTTCATAATATAAAAAGGCGTGTATATCAAATGAATCACTACTTTTGTA
>Ga0256407_10000811_pt1 | contig 70396 bp, 61 predicted proteins | sample RumenRJG_04DNA_FD_193489 | JGI IMG/M metagenome (GOLD analysis project Ga0256407, IMG submission 193489) | Bovine rumen microbial communities from Lethbridge, Alberta, Canada - RJG_04 | ecosystem: Host-associated > Mammals > Digestive system > Stomach > Rumen | place: Canada: Alberta... | reverse complement strand
CGAAGCAAATATCAGGTGGTTATTGCAGCGGGGTCCCACCTCTTCCCATTCCGAACAGAGAAGTTAAGCCCGCCTGCGCCGATGGTACTGCAATGCAATGCGGGAGAGTAGGAGGCCGCCCCTTTTTTCAAACGAAAGCCCTGGATCAGAAATGACCCGGGGCTTTTTTTATTGTCAAATCCTTTGTCGTTCCGTTTTTTCTTATTACCTTTGCCATCGTTATGCAGTGGACAGACAGGATAAGACAGGTAAAGATCACCCTTGTTGTTGCGGCCGTCATCATTTCGGCAGCCTCACTGCTCATCTCCCATTTCCTTGTCAAAGACCTTCAGATAGAAGAGCGGGTACGTATGGAAATCTGGTCTCAGGCCCTTCGTTCACTTAACACAGCCGACGAGAATACCGATCTCTCCTTAGTGTTGAGAGTCTTAGAGGGCAACAACACTATCCCTGTCATTGTCCTCAACAGTCATGGTGAGATAACCGACTACAGGAATATTGAAGATAGTTCGATGGTAGCCCGATATGTAAAGAAGATGAAGAGCAAAGGCGACACTATTATCGTTGACGACCAGATAATCTGTTACGACGACTCTCTGATGTTAAGACGTCTATCAGCCTGGCCCTATGTCCAGTTGGGTATAGTCCTGATATTATTTGTCGTAGCCCTCTTTGCCCTTTTAGCCTCAAAAAAGGCCGAACAGAACAAGGTGTGGGTCGGTTTATCCAAGGAGACCGCTCATCAGTTGGGTACCCCGATATCCAGTCTTATGGCCTGGGTAGAGTTGTTAAAGGAGAACTACCCTGACGACATGCTTATCCCTGAGATGGACAATGATGTAAAGCGTCTTGAACTCGTAGCAGAACGATTCTCCAAGATTGGTTCCCTTCCTGAGCTCGTTGACGGTTCTTTGAATGACGTCCTCAAACATGTCACCGACTATATGTCCCGTCGTACCTCCCGGAAAGTATCAATCACCATCAGTCTGCCTGATGATGCAGTCATTATCAAGATGAACAAGGCGCTGTTGGAGTGGGTTGTTGAGAACCTTTGTAAGAATGCCGTTGACGCCATGGAAGGTCAGGGAAGGATCGGTCTCCTCCTGTACGACGAGCCCGGTCGTGTAATCATTGAGGTTAGTGACACAGGTAAAGGGATAAAGAAGAAAGACCAGAAGAACGTGTTCACCCCCGGTTTCACTACCAAGAAACGCGGATGGGGTTTGGGCCTCTCCCTTGCCAAGCGAATCGTAGAAGATTATCATAAAGGGAAGATTTTTGTTAAGTATTCCGAACTCGGAGTCGGCACCACCTTTAGGATAGAATTAAGTAAATAGTGGTCCTGAAAATTGCACAATCTTTTTGAAAGTGTGCGAGATACACCCTATATAATCATTCTTTTTCACCGAAAAACATAAAAAAATCAAATATCTGTTTTTTATCTGAGAAAATATTTGTAACTTTGCACCCCAAATAGCGAGTAAATGTGTAGTTTAGAGCAATTTAAGATAGATCTTAAGAGTCTTACTTCCGAGGAGACGACCTTGGACTTTGATTTGAAAGACAGTTATTTTGAATCTCTTGACGACTCGGAGTTGAAGCAAGGAGCATTGCATGTGTCGGTGTCTATACGCAAGGCGACCGGTTTTTTTGAACTCCTTTTTCATACCGAGGGCACAGTGACAGTGACCTGTGACCGTTGTCTTGACGACATGTCTCAGGAAATAGAGACAGACAATCGTCTGATAGTGAAGTTAGGTGCTGTCAACTCCGAAGAAGATGATCTTATCACAGTGTCAGAGGACGAAGGAATACTTGACCTGTCTTGGATCATTTATGAGTTTATTGTGCTGGCTATACCCATTAAGCATGTGCATGCACCCGGCAAGTGCAACCCTGCTATGAGCCAAGTTCTGGAAGAACTCTCAGCTGACCGAAGCAGTGATGAGGAGTCCGCCCAGCCTATAGACCCTCGATGGAGCAAACTTGCAGAGTTAAATATTAAAGATTAAACATTAAATAGTAATTAAGAATTATGGCACATCCTAAAAGAAGACAATCAAGCACTCGTCAGGCCAAGCGTCGTACTCATGACAAGGCCGTAGCACCCACACTGGCAGTATGTCCTAACTGCGGAGCTTATTATGTATATCACACAGTATGCCCCACATGTGGTTACTACCGTGGTAAGGTAGCTATCAAGAAGGAGGACGAAGTAGCTGAATAATGGCGAATAGAATTAGTGCTGTAATCACCGGTATTGGTGGCTATGTTCCCGACTATATCCTCACTAACGAGGAGTTGTCGCGTATGGTAGACACCAATGACGAGTGGATAATGACCCGTGTAGGTATCAAGGAGCGCCGTATCCTGACAGAAGAAGGACTCGGCACTTCCTATATGGCGCGTAAGGCTGCTAAGCAGTTGATGCAGAAGACCGGTGCCGACCCTGATACCATAGAGGCTATTATCGTATCCACTTCCACCGCTGATTATAAGTTCCCATCGACAGCTAGCATAGTCGTTGGCAAGCTCGGATTGAAGAATGCCTTTGCATTTGATTTCTGGGGTGCCTGCTGTGGATTCCTCTACTCACTCGACGTTGCCGCGTCGATGATACAGTCTGGACGTTACAAGAAGGTCATCGTTATCGGTGCCGACAAGATGTCGTCGGTTGTTGACTACAAAGACCGTCAGACCTGTCCCCTCTTCGGTGATGGAGCTGCCGCAGTACTGTTGGAAGCTTCGGAGGAGGAGAATTTTGGAGTCATCGACTCCTATCTCCGTGCTGATGGCAAGGGTCTTCCTTTCCTTCACCTGAAGGCCGGTGGATCTGTCTGTCCTCCATCGCATTTCACCGTTGATCACCGTCTGCATTACCTTTACCAGGAAGGTCGTACTGTGTTCCGTTATGCTGTAACCAACATGAGTGATGACTGTGCTCTTATCGCTGAGCGTAATGGTCTGAACAAGGATAATATCAGTTGGGTAGTCCCCCATCAGGCCAACATGCGTATCATAGAGGCCGTTGCAAAGCGTCTTGACGTCTCCATGGATCAGGTGATTGTTAACATAGAGCATTTCGGTAACACCAGTGCCGCCACTATTCCTTTAGCCCTCTGGGAGAACGAGTCTCGTTTCAGGAAAGGCGACAACATGCTCTTCACCGCTTTTGGAGCTGGTTTTGTTCATGGCGCTTCCTATTACAGATGGGCGTACGATGGTGACAAGTAAATTTAATGACTACAACACGAAAAGACGCATCCTTTCATAGAATGCGTTTTTTTGTCTAAAAAGAGATTATGCATAAGGCAGGGTTTGTAAATATCGTAGGAAATCCCAATGTGGGTAAGTCAACACTGATGAATCAACTCGTCGGTGAGCGTATCAGTATTGCCACTTTCAAGGCTCAGACCACCCGTCATCGTATCATGGGTATTGTTAATACTCCGGAGATGCAGATAGTCTTCTCCGATACCCCGGGAGTGTTGAAGCCCAATTACAAGCTTCAAGAGTCGATGTTGGCTTTCTCCGAGTCAGCTTTGCAGGATGCCGATGTGCTCCTCTATGTCACTGACGTGGTAGAGAATCCCGAGAAGAACATGGATTTCCTCGAGAAGGTACAGAAGATGGACATCCCCGTCCTGCTTCTTATCAACAAGATTGACGAGTTGAAGACCGACAGTCAGCAGGCCCTTGCATCGATTGTTGAGCGTTGGCATTCTCTGTTGCCCAAGGCCGAGATCCTGCCGATATCTGCGAAGAATAAGTTTGGTGTGGATATGTTGCTGAAACGTATCCAGGAGCTGTTGCCCGAGAGTCCTGCATATTTCGACAAGGACCAGTTGACCGACAAGCCTGCCCGTTTCTTTGTCTCCGAGATCATCCGTGAGAAGATCCTGTTGTATTATGACAAGGAGATTCCCTATAGTGTTGAGGTCAGTGTAGAACGATTCAAGGAAGACGACAGGCATATCCATATCAATGCTATCATATACGTAGAGCGTGACAGTCAGAAGGGCATCATCATCGGTCATCAGGGTGTGGCGTTGAAGAAGGTAAGCACAGAAGCCCGTAAGTCTCTGGAGAAGTTCTTCGACAAACCCATCTTCCTTGAGATCTTCGTGAAGGTAGACAAAGACTGGCGTTCTTCTGAGCGAGAATTGAATAATTTCGGTTATAATCCCGAGTAATAGAAAAGGAGAAAGATATATGGGAAATTTAGTAGCGATCGTAGGTCGTCCTAATGTAGGTAAGTCAACCCTGTTCAACAGGCTCACCAAGACCCGTCATGCTATCGTCAGCGACGAGGCCGGCACCACCCGTGACCGTCAGTATGGGAAATGCGAATGGAACGGTAGGGAGTTCTCTGTCGTTGATACCGGTGGATGGGTAGTCAACTCTGACGACATCTTCGAGGAAGAGATCCGCAAACAGGTTATCATTGCCACAGAGGAGGCCGACCTTGTCCTGTTCCTTTGTGATATCAAGAGTGGTGTTACCGACTGGGATATGGACGTAGCCCAGATCCTCCGTCGTGCCAAGTTACCTGTTGTCCTCGTAGCCAACAAGGCCGATGACAACAAGAACCTCTACGACCAGTATGAGTTCTACAAGCTCGGTCTTGGTGACCCTTTCTGTATCAGTGCCGCCACAGGCAGTGGTACCGGTGACCTCCTCGACCATGTCCTTGAGGTTCTTCCAGAGAAATCTGGCGACGGCCTTGAGGAGGGTATACCCCGTTTTGCTGTCGTTGGTCGTCCTAATGCCGGTAAGTCCAGCCTTATCAATGCCTTCATCGGTGAGGAACGGAATATCGTCACCGACATTGCAGGTACCACCCGTGACTCTATCTATACCCGTTATGATAAGTTCGGTTTCGACTTCTACCTGGTAGACACAGCCGGTATACGTCGTAAGAACAAGGTCACCGAAGATCTTGAGTTCTACAGTGTCATGCGTTCCATCCGTGCCATCGAGAACAGCGACGTATGTATCCTTATGATCGACGCCACCCGAGGCATTGAGGCTCAGGACATGAACATCTTCCAGCTTATCCAGAAGAACAACAAGAGTCTTGTGGTAGTGGTAAATAAGTGGGACCTTGTAGAGGAGAAGTCGCAGATTGTCATCGACACCTTCGAGAACGCCATCCGTAAACGTATGGCCCCCTTCGTTGACTTCCCCATCATCTTTGCCTCAGCTCTCACCAAACAACGTATCTTCAAGGTCCTTGAGACCGCCAAGCAGGTCTATCTTAACCGTAAGGCCCGTATTGGTACCACGAAACTCAACGAGGTGATGTTGCCCCTTATCGAGGCCTTCCCACCCCCATCTATCAAGGGCAAGTACATAAAGATAAAGTATGTGTCTCAGGTGCCCGACACCCAGATACCTACCTTTGTCTTCTACGCCAACCTGCCTCAGTATGTAAAGGAACCCTACAAGCGATTTCTTGAGAACAAGATCCGTGAGAACTGGACCCTTACCGGTTCACCGATAAACGTCTTCATACGTCAGAAGTGATGAAACAGCTGCTGTTTGTCGTACTCGTGTTTTTAGCCCTCTGTGCCTGTTCTTCTCCTACCCCTGAGGAGATGGCCTCTTTGGCAGCCAAGGGATATTACGAACATCTCCTTAAGGGCGAATACGAACAGTTCTTAGAGGGAAAGGCTGGCTCTGACAGTCTGCCGGAAGCCTATAGAGCCCAACTCATTGCAGGTTATAAGCAGTTTGTTGCCCAACAGAACAGTCTGCACAACGGCATCCATGATATCCGTGTTGTCAATGCCAGGCGTGACACCCTGCTCAACTACACCAATGTCTTTCTTATATTCTGTTTCGGCGACTCCACCAACGAACAGGTGTCAGTGCCTATGATAGAGCATAACGGCAGTTGGAGGATGAGATAAAGACTATCTTCTGATGATAGTCTTTTTCCCGTCAATGACATATACGCCAGTAGGAATATTATCTTTGCTTACTTTATTACCATTCAGTGAGTAGATACTATTCTTACTGTTGTCTTTTTCTGTCTTCAGATCATTTATCCCCGAGGGATATCTGTCAGTCCCGACCAGTTCGATATTTGCGGCCGCACTGCTGTTTACCATAAGATAGGCCTTATTTGCCGGGAGATACGTCAGGTCTTCAGCTTTGACAAATGCGAGTTTGCCGTTGACTTTTCCCAGTACTCTCATCGTCGCAGCGTCATAGTCTGTTGTGTTCCAGTTGAAGAATTTCTTTTCCTCTTCTCCGTCAGTCCATTTTATTACGTTACAGAAAAAGATGCCATTAAGTTGGTTCTTGCCTATTTCCGTTGGACTGTTCTTCAGAGGAGTAATCATATTGTCGGCAGCCTTATCAGAGCCACACTCTATGATGACAGGCGTTTTCTCAGGGACGATGTTTCCTGTTATCTCTATCATCTCTGCCATATGTCCGTTGCACTGTCTGATATAATACGCTTTCATACCCGTTGACAGCCTGTAGGCAAATGAAGAATAAAGTGTGGAGTAGTGCTTCCCGTCTACTTCAATGTCTGTTTTCACTCCAAGGTACTGGTTATCAGCGTCAGTCACGGGGGTGAAATACCAACTACAACTCTCGTTACTCATCTCTTTTATTGTTACCGTTGTCACATAATGGAAATCGAAATACGTATTATGCTCCTCTTTCAGGAACCGCATCATCCCTTCCCCCGTTCCATACAGTTTATAAGCCCCAGCTATCTCATCCGACGAGCGTGTTTTCAGATACATATTCGTCAGATTATATGTATCCATCCCCTGGGCCCTTAATATATAATCATTAGTTCCCTTCTTCTCTATATAGAATACCGATCCCGGGTCATACATCACCTCATTGGCCTTTCTTGTGTTAATTGCGTAAAGGTCGATATTCGTTGTACTTGTAACATTTTTATTCTCCGCTTTGTTGTCCACTACCGTTGCATAACACTTAGATTTAGCGTTCTGTATCCTGTAGAAGCCGTCATCAGTGAGTTGTGCTACGGCAGGCATTACTGTCGCCACAGCCAATAAAACCACTGCCATTCTCTTCATCATCTTATCTTCCCGTCTATGAAAACCCCGACCCCCATCATTACTGTCCTGTAAAGATGTGAGGTCGGGATAATGTTATACTGTAAAAACCTTATTACTCAGCGATACATACCGATACACGGTTCATGTCATTCTCTGCGAAAGGCTGTACACGACTACCCTTGGAGTCATAGGAAATACGACTCTCTGCGATGCCGTACTCATTCTTCAGGACCTTCACAACCTCGTCAGCACGACCAGCGGCTAGACGGTCGTTGATCTTATCGTTACCAGTACCGGCGTCAGCATAACCTGTGATCATCACCTTTGCTGTAGGATGAGCGTTCATATAGTCTGCGATATCCTTCACCTTCTGTGCCTCCTCAGGACGGATCTCAGTCTTGTTGATCAGGAAGAAGATATCACGACGAAGCGGTTCTACCTCAGGGCATTTTGCAGGCACCTCAACAATCTTCTCTACTATCTTCTCAACGTAACGTATCTCTGGTTCCGGAACAGGAATCTCTCTGACAGAATAAGGTTCATCACCCAGGTTGATCTTCACACCAGCGAGGGCGTTGAAGTACCAGTCCCAGTTGCCTGCCCTCTTTGAGTTATACTTATCGTTAAGAGTGTTTGCACTCAGTTCGATGCCGATGCTTACGGCGTCAGAGATCTTCAGGTCACCGGTGAGACCAGCCTGTCCGAAGACTCTTACCTTCGTACCGCTCCACAGATACTCCAGAGAGTTAACGCCATAGAGGGTGTTCATCTGTTTCTGTGCGTCAGCCGCACCACCGTTGCTGAAACCTATGTTTGCTCCCAGACCTCCGAACAGTCCTACGCTGAATTTCCTGCTTGGGTTTATTCCGCAGAAGAGTGTGGAAAGGTCGAATGTAACGTCTACTGAAGGAGCCACATATTTCCAGCTCCACTTATATGTCTGTCCGTCGAGCTTTGATCCAGCCTTGCTCTGCCATGCGTTGATAGCCAAGCGTGCACCTACGATTGGACTTAACTGTCTTCCTAACGCAGCCTGTACGTTGTATGAGTTCAGATCCCCGAAGTCAACCTCACCGAGAGTATGTTGGATACCCAATGGTTGGATCTGTACATACCAGTAAGGATTGAAGACATATTCCTTCTGTGGCTGTTGGTCCTGTGCAGAAGCGGTCAGAACACCCAGTGCCATCATGCAAGTCAATAATATTTTCTTCATTTTCATAATCATTATTAAGTTTTGAAATCCCTAATATTATTACTTCGCAGTGATGGTATAAGTGTTCTTACGAACCTTTCCGAAGAAGTCGATAGCCTCATAGGTGATGTTGTAGGTCTTACCTGCCTCAACTTTCAGAGGTATCTCCGTAACTGTTCCATCGTATACCTTACCAGTCTCGTCATTCACCTGTATGAACTTCTTGAATGCAGGAGCGAAGATCTCACATGTATATGATGTAGGAATAAGAGTTATCTCACCGGCGTCAACAGTACCTGTAGCTCTCTGGAGCTTATTACCAGACTTCACGAGGAGGGTAGGCTGGAGAGCCTTGTTGGCAGAGTTGATGATCTTGATGAGTCTCTTATTGAAGTTGTCGAAATATGAGTGGATCAGATCCTTTGTTGCCTCATCGTTCTCTTTCACGTCAACATATACCTCTCCCCACTTGTCAACCTCCTTATCCACGATCTCCTCCAGGTTACCGGTGAAGTTGGTGTCATCCTCAAGATCTATCTCGAAGTCGTATGACAGTGGTTTAACGGCCATCACAGCGAGGTCGTATGGAGAACGTGTAGAACCCTCGAATCTTGCCAGACCGACAGTCAGTGACCAGTCGTATTTCAGTGCGAGACGCTGATACTTACCACCTAACAGAGAAGAATAGAAATCACTTGTAAGAGTACTTAATGAAGCCTGATCTCTCTTAGTGATAATGTCCTTGATATCCTTAGCTGCTTTCATATAGTCAAATTCGATATCTTTTGTGTCTTTCACTGTCACGTCAACTTCGTACAGACCTGTCTCGTTGGCGCGAGTCTGGTTCCATCCCCATGTGAGTACCTTGTCAGATTTCTTAGCAGCAGACAATTCCACGTTGCTGTATTTCTCTCCGATGCTGTTTACCATTGAGAATTTTCCATCCAGTTCCACGTTGTTTGGATTGACAGTGAAATAGATAGTACCTGCGTCACCAGTGTAGAACTTCTTGATCTTCTCTCCATGGAACTCCGCCATATCATCAGATCCGATATATGCAGCGAGCACCTGTGACTTCATGTTGACAGGAACAGCGATATTACCGAAGAACGGGTTGTATGTTCCTTCGATGACCATTGCATAGACTGTCTTGTCGAGAGCCTGTGTCAACAGTGATATCCTTGTCAGGATCTCATCTTTCAGCGCATTCACCTGAGTGCTTATCAGCACCTTTGCCTCAGCCTCAGAGATAGTGTCCATGCCCTTCACCAGTGCCTCGAGGTTGCTGATCATTGTCTTCAGTTCGTTGATCGATGGAGTGTAGTCAGGACAGTTACACTCTTTGATATTACCTACGCGCGTATTCAGGGCTTCCAACTGCGCCTTAAGATCTGCAATCTGAGTATTCAGACTCTTCTGGATCTCGATCCTTGCGTTGTTGATCTCGTCTGCATCGTTGTCTTTACATGAAACGAATGCGCTCGAAGTAGCAAACAGTGCAGCTACCAGGAGAATACCATTAAGAATTTTCTTTTTCATTGAACTTTTAATTATAATTAGACATATTTTTGTTATTCCACCTAAATCTATGCAAAAATATAAAATTATCTTTATATTTGCAACTCCTATTAAGATTTTTTTAGAAATAGACGTATAAAATGGATAAATTCATCTTATCTGACAAGAAAAAACCCGGAAAAGTCATCATTCTGACTTCTCCGGGGTCTTTTTCTGTTGTGCGCCTGATAGGACTCGAACCTACACGACCTGAGCCACCAGATCCTAAGTCTGGCGCGTCTACCAATTCCGCCACAAGCGCTTTTTCCGTTGTTTCGTTACTTCTCTGTAAACGCGGGTGCAAAGTTACAAATTTTTCTTTATTCCACCAAAAGTTTACGCGCAAATTCTATCAATGTGTCCCTTCCACGTGCAAAATCCTCGTCTTTGAGAGTGACATGATGGTCTGGATCGATGCCGAACTCCGTGTTCTGTCTGTCTCTGTCATACATAGGACAAGCCGAGAACCTCACTGTCCACCCGTTGGGTAGGGTGTTAGAGAACGGCAGTCCAGCCCCTCCTCCAGTCCTGTCGCCAACCACCTTCACTGTCGGCAGACATTTCATATACTTCACAAACTCATTTGCAGCACTGAACACATGTCTGTTTGTAAGCACCACCACTCCTTTTTGCCATCTCATATTACTCGACGGCTCCAGGTACTGTTCCTCCATCTCCGAAAAGTCGTTATGTCCTTTGCCAGTCTTATGTTGTTCGTATCCCACCAGAGTCTTCTCGTTACAGAACCTCGATGCCAGTTTCTCTGCGTTAGTGAGGTTTCCCCCTCCATTGCTCCTTATGTCGAGTATCAGTCCGTTGCACAGTGCCATATGACTCATCATCTCATCAAGGTTTCCTTCCCCGATGCCCGAAGTGAAACTGCCATAATACACATATCCTATGTTATCGTCGAGGATAGTATATCTCAGTCCTGAGGAGATACGATAGTCCGTTCCCAGGTATATCCGTTGCAGTGTGTCACTGAAGTTCGTTGGATAGTCCTCATACCACGCCCAGTATCTCCCGTAGTCGAATGCTGCCGACAGGTTCACATGTCCGTCGCGCAGTTCTGCGAGCATGTCTGTCAGCACCTCAAAGAGTTGTTCCCTTCCTATCCCGTCTGTCGCGCGTACCTTATATTTATTATACACCTCATTCCAGTCCAGTCCGTACTCCTTCTTCTTGTAGTCGAAGAAACAGTACCTCTCATCGATGATTTTCCACAGTGCCTCGAAGTTGCCTTGTGGAGTATCTTCATATTCGGTCTCGTCGACACATGCAACGATGAGTGGCATCTGTAAGGTGATGATGATCACCCAGACAAGATATCTTTTTATGCTTATGCTGTTCATGGTCTGTATCTTAGTATCTGTATCCGTTTCACCATACCTATCATAAACCGATGGGCATAGACATGTGACTTGAGGTTATTTACCTCTGCCTGTTGGTAGTTGCCCAGGTATCCTATCCTTAGCGTCCACGTGCGTCCCACGTTCCAGTCGAGCGACACCTGTTGTCTGATGTTCGGTGCAGAGACAAATGTCGTAGGTACGATATTATGGTCATAGTTCCCCTGTGAGAATATCTCGTAGTACGACTGTCCGTAGTTCGGACTGAACATCACCCCTGCCAGTGGTATATCCAGTTCATAGCGCAGTGAGAACCGTTTCTGCCACAGTGAGAAGTCATAAGTGGCTATTCCCGACGGCATTATCTGCATCGCCAACCTTCCCTGTGCCGGGTTGTTCGACCCGGCGGTGTTGTATATAAACCCAAGGTTGCCTGACACCAGTCCTCCTGCCTGTAGCCTCAGGCGACCCTCAGCCAACAGCCATCCGTAGTACTTTCCCCAGAATATGCTATAACTCCCCTCCAGTTCGGTGTTTTTCCTGCTCCTGTCCTTTGTCGATGCCAGCGACACCTCCTGTTGCAGCACAGTGCTCCATCGTGAGTCCTTCCCCTGTCGTTCTGAGATATTAAGATAGGTCACCCCGATGCCGGAGAATTTCTCCTGTGACAGATACGTGTCGAGGATATGTGTTGTCCCCACACCTATCATGTTCACCGATGTGCGTATCTTGGTGGAGTCTGTCTGTGCACAGACAGAGGCTGCCACTATCATCAGTACGACAAGAGCCTTATTCCTCATCATCGAAGAGGCTTAGTTCGATATTCGGTTCCTTATGTTCTGTCCCCTCAGTATCCTCAGGATCCTCTATCACCTCAGAGTCATCATTTTCCTCATTATCCTCAGTGTCGTCAGTTGTCTCCTGTGGTTCCGGGAAACGTACCGGTTCCAGTTCCTCTATGCTCTCTATCTGGTATGTGCTCAGTCGTTTTCCCTTAGCCTTGAATCCCTTCACGGCGATAAACTGTTCCGCATCAATCTCCTCACTGCCCCGGAACTCATCCGCACCTCCGTAGGTCACCTTTATAAGTGGGTAAACGACATCGGTGAGCAGTATCAGTCTTGATGACGGGTTGTCGCTGAGCCAGTTCTGTTTCTTCTTGGTAGCATCCATGACAAACCGTTTGAGATACGGATACCCCTGGTTGTCTGCATCCCACAGCACCGCTGTCCACACCTTGTCAGCATTATATTTCTCTATCCTCAGTATGTTCTCCTCGAAGTGGTTGTTGAGGTCAAAGGAGGTGAGGTAGAAGTCACCGTTGTCAAGCACCACCAGTATCTGGTCCTCATCATAGAACTCACCCAACAGTCTTCCGTGTTCATCGTAGTTCAGGCGGTTCACGTCAGGGTCATACCACACCTTCCGTCCTCCCAGCGTAGAATGTCCGTGGCTCTTCAGACTTATCCTGTGTACCGGGAACTTCGTCAACAGGTTTCCTTTCGATGCCCTTCCTTTGATCATTATCTCCGAGAAGTCCTTGTCAGCGAAGATCTTCTTCAGTCTCGGGTTAGGGTCAAGGGTCACCTTTATTATCTCCGCCTCACCATTAGGATTGGCGGTGAAGTACATCACCTTCGACCCCGGAGTACCCTGTGTGAGGTCATACTCCTTGTCACGTGTCATGCTGGTCACGTTGAATCGTTTGATGAAGTACCACCCCTTCTTTCCGTCCCTGTAGACGGCGTTATATATCGTACGGGAGTCGTTCTTCTTGAATACCGACAGGTGCATCACGTTCTTTCCCACAAACACCTTCTCTGCCACACGGATGACCTTATACTTACCATCCTTGTAAAAGATAATGATATCATCGATGTCCGAACAGTTACATACAAACTCATCCTTCTTCAGTCCTGTACCGATGAATCCGTCATTGCGGTTGATATACAGTTTCTGGTTGGCCTCAGCCACCTTCGTTGCCTCGATGGTGTCGAAGTTACGTATCTCAGTGAGTCGCGGGTGGTCCTTGCCATACTTATCCTTAAGAAACTGGAACCAGTTGGCTGTCACCTCCACGAGGTTAGCCAGGTCGCGGTCGATATCCTCTATCTCCGCCTTTATCCTTGCCATCAGCTCATCAGCCTTGTCCTTATTGAACTTCAGGATACGTTGCATCTTTATCTCCAGCAGTCTCAGGATATCATCCTTTGTCACCTCACGCACCAGACTGGGATAGTATGGCGTCAGACGTTCGTCGATATGTTCGCATACCGCATCGATGGTGGGAGCCTGTTCGAATTTCTTATCCTTATAGATCCTCTCCTCGATGAAGATCTTCTCCAGTGAGAAGAAGTGCAGTTGTTCCAGCAGTTCGTTCTTACGGATCTCCAGTTCCTGTCGGATGAGGTCCTTCGTCCTTTCCACGTTATGTATGAGCACATCCGACACCGTGAGGAACTGCGGTTTCTGGTCAGCGATGACACAACAGTTGGGTGAGATGTTTATCTCACAGTCAGTAAACGCATACAGGGCATCCAGTGTCTTGTCGCTCGACACCCCTGGCATCAGGTGTATCTGTATCTCCACCTGGGCTGATGTGAGGTCATCGACCCTTTTGGCCTTTATCTTTCCTTTCTCTATGGCCTTCGTGATACTCTCGATGAGGGTGCCTACTGTCTTAGAGAACGGCAGTTCGCGTATCACGAGTGTCTTCTGGTCCAGTTTCTCTATCTTCGCACGAACCTTCAGCACGCCTCCTCTCTGTCCGTCGTTATATTTCCCCACATCGATGCTTCCTCCTGTCTGGAAGTCTGGATAAAGATGGAACTCCTGTCCGTGCAGGTAACTTATAGCAGCGTCACATATCTCCACGAAGTTATGGGGCAGGATCTTCGACGACAGTCCTACGGCGATACCCTCTGCTCCCTGAGCGAGCAACAGCGGATATTTCACTGGCAGGGATATCGGTTCCTTGTTCCTTCCGTCATAGCTCAACTGCCACTCTGTCGTCTTCGGGTTAAAGACCGTGTCGAGGGCGAACTTCGACAGTCGTGCCTCTATATATCGTGGTGCCGCAGCCTTGTCACCAGTGAGAATGTTTCCCCAGTTTCCCTGAGTGTCCACGAGCAGGTCCTTCTGTCCCAGCTGCACCAGTGCATCACCTATCGACGCATCTCCGTGTGGGTGGAACTGCATGGTATGTCCCACGATGTTTGCCACCTTGTTATACCGTCCGTCATCCATGCGTTTCATGGAGTGCATGATACGTCTCTGTACCGGTTTGAAACCATCCTCGATATTCGGCACGGCCCTCTCCAGGATTACGTAACTCGCGTAATCCAGGAACCAGTTCTGGTACATCCCTGACAGATGATGCACCGCTGCGGCATCAAAGCGGTTTACCGGTTTGTAGTCGGAGTGACCTTCTGCCTCCCCGCCATTCTCTTCTCCCGAAAGAGCTCCCTGTTCCTGCTCTTCAAGTATCTCGTCGTCTCTTGTTTCGTCGTCCATTATCGATGGGTCTTTAGAAATTCTGCATGCAAAGGTACGGAAAAAAATCGACACTACCAAAAAAAAAGACTATAACCTATGGTTATATCGAAAAATATATGTACCTTTGCATCGCTTTTAAACAATAAGAAGAATATGACAGCTAATGAGATTCGTGACTCTTTCAAGAAGTTTTTTGAGTCAAAACAACATGCGATAGTTCCATCAGCCCCTATGGTCATCAAGGATGACCCCACGCTGATGTTCACCAACGCTGGTATGAACCAGTGGAAAGATATCATCCTCGGTACCCGTGACCCCGAGCCCCGTCGCAGGGCCGACACCCAGAAGTGTCTTCGTGTCAGTGGTAAGCACAACGACCTTGAGGAAGTAGGTCATGACACCTATCACCACACTATGTTCGAGATGCTCGGCAACTGGTCTTTCGGTGACTACTTCAAGGAAGGGGCCATCGACATGGCATGGGAGTACCTCGTCGACGTGTTGAAGCTCGACCCGGCCAACCTGTATGTCACGGTGTTCGAGGGTTCTCCTGAAGAGAACATCCCACGTGATGACGAGGCCGCAAAATACTGGATGAAGCATGTTCCTGAGGATCATATCATCAACGGTAACAAACACGATAACTTCTGGGAGATGGGTGACACAGGTCCCTGTGGCCCCTGTTCTGAGATACATGTCGACTCTCGTACCCCTGAGCAGCGTAAGGCCTCAGGCAAGAGCGGTCGTGAACTCGTCAACCAGGACGACCCTCAGGTCATCGAGATCTGGAACCTCGTCTTCATGCAGTTCAACCGCAAGGCAGACGGTTCCCTTGAGAAACTCGGCATGAACGTCATCGATACCGGTATGGGCTTCGAACGTCTTGTACGTATGTTACAGGGTAAGCACTCCAACTACGACACAGACATCTTCCAGCCCATCATCAAGGCTGAAGAGGCCATCACCGGTATGAAGTATGTCACCTTCGAGGAAGAGGAGAAGAGTCCTATCACAAAACAGCAGGATGATGTCAACATCGCCATGCGCGTATGTGCTGACCACCTGAGAGCAGTATCGTTCTCTATTGCAGACGGTCAACTGCCGTCAAATGCCAAGGCCGGATATGTCATCCGTCGTATCCTTCGTCGTGCTGTACGTTACGCCTATACCTTCCTTGGTCAGAAGGACGGTTTCCTGCATAAGCTCGTACCAACACTCGTTGCTGAGATGGGCGACGCCTTCCCGGAGCTGAAGGCCCAGCAGCAGCTTATCACGAAGGTCATCAAGGAAGAGGAGGAATCGTTCCTCCGTACCCTCGACAAGGGTATCGGCATGCTCAACGACGCCATGGACAAACTGAAAGGCGATGGCAAGACCATCCTCGATGGTGTCCAGGCCTTCCGCCTCTTCGACACCTACGGCTTCCCCCTCGACCTCACAGAACTTATCTGTAGGGAGAACGGCTTTACCGTTGACGAACAGCAGTTTGATGTCGAGATGCAGAAACAGAAGGAACGTGCGCGTAATGCTGCAGCTGTAGAGAACTCCGACTGGACAGAACTCGCCCAGGGCGAACAGCAGTTCGTGGGCTACGACTACACAGAATACGAGTGTCATATCCTCCGTTACCGTAAGGTGACACAGAAGAAAAACGAGTTCTATGAGCTCGTACTCGACTACACCCCGTTCTATGGAGAGATGGGAGGACAGGTAGGTGACCAGGGTGTCATCTGCAACGAGGCCGAGACAATCGATATCATCGACTCTAAGCGTGAGAACAACCAGACAGTGCATATCGTAAAACAGCTCCCTAAGGACCCCACAGCTCAGTTTATGGCATGTGTCGATACTGACAAACGTGATGCCTCAGCTGCCAACCATAGTGCTACCCACCTTCTCGACTACGCTCTGAAACAGGTTCTCGGAGACCATGTAGAACAGAAGGGCTCCTACGTGTCACCCGACACCCTTCGATTCGACTTCTCTCATTTCCAGAAGGTCACCGATGAGGAGATCCGTGAGGTGGAGAGGATGGTCAATGACATGATCCGCCAGGATATCCAACTCGACGAGCACCGTGACGTGCCTTTCGAGGAAGCCAAGAAACTTGGTGCAATCGCCCTCTTTGGAGAGAAATACGGCGACAAGGTACGCGTAGTACGTTTCGGACCCTCATGTGAGTTCTGTGGTGGTATCCACGCCAAGGCCACAGGTAAGATAGGCTTCTTCAAGATTATCTCTGAGAGCAGTGTCGCTGCCGGTATCCGTCGTATCGAGGCCAAGACCGGTAAGGAGTGTGAGGAGTTGCTCTATCACATGGAGGACTCTCTGAAGGCCGTGAAGTCATTCTTCAATAATGCCAAGGACCTGCAGGGTGTCATCAGGAAGTATATCGAGGAACACGAGACGATGAAGAAGGAGATAGAACAGTTCCAGGCCCAGCGTGTTCAGGCCCTTGCACAGGATCTCGTTGCCAAGGCCCGTGATGTCAACGGTGTCAAGGTGGTGACAGGCCGTTTTGAGATGATGCCTAACGCCGCTAAGGATCTGGTCTTCAAGGTTCGTGAGTTGACAGGCGAGAACCTCCTCTGTGTTGTCGGAACAGTCTTCGATGGTAAGCCTCTGCTCAACGTCATCCTCAGTGATGACATGGTAAAAGACCATGGCCTTAACGCTGGTCAGCTCGTTCGTGAGGCAGCGAAACTCATCCAGGGCGGTGGTGGCGGACAGCCTCATTTCGCCAGTGCGGGTGGTAAGAACCCCGATGGTCTCTCGGCTGCAATAGACAAAGTTGTTGAACTATCAAATTTATAGCTTATGGCACTGAATCTTGACAAGAATCTTAAGGTGTACCACAACATCGGTGAAGTGGCACGGATGTTTGGTGTTAGTGAGAGCACTCTCCGCTACTGGGAGACGGAGTTTCCTTTCCTGAAACCCCATACGCAGGGTAACTCGAAGATACGTCAGTATGCTGACAAGGACATCGAGACAGTCCGTCTCATCCATAATCTCGTCAAGGTTCGCGGTTTTAAGATCTCCTCTGCAAAAAAGATTCTTGCCCACAACCCCAAGGGCGTGGACAAGAAAGTTGAGGTCCTTGACAGACTCATGAACATCCGTTCAGAGCTTCAGGCCTTGAAAAAGCAACTTGACTATCTGCAGTGATTATAGAAATCTTCACCTAATACGGCCCAGGGAGTAATCTTCTGGGCCTCTTTCTTTGTCAGTTGACGGCTCCAGCTGACCCTCTCACCAGTGGCAGCTCCTGCTCCACGGTTGTTGTACTCCATATAACGGGCTGTATCCTCACGTCTCTTCTCCCAGTGGTGCCATCCCTCAGGACGGATATGAGCTCCCAGCTCACAGTTCATGAAGAGCGTATACCCGTAGTCGCGCCACGGCCTTCCCAGGTACACCTTGTCCACACCCTCCCTGGCGATGAGACGGCAGTTGTTGAACACATACCCATATTCCTGGCCCTTTGGTGTTGAGGCTGCGGTGACGTAGCTGTTGACGAGACTCTCTATGGTACAGTCCTCAAACCATGCTACTGACGGTCCGAAGATGAAATCGGTAGTTCCACAGATATAACAGCCTTTAAAGAATATATGAGTATTGGCAACACCTGTGTAAACGGTATCCTGATGACCGATCAACCGGCAGTTGATGATCTTTATCCTGTCACCCTCAGTATGCAAGGCCACAGCCTGTCCCAGTCGTGCGGAGTTGTTCTCCAGGGTGAGGTTCTTTATGGTGATGTCATTACCCTCGATCTTCAGTGTGAAGGTACGGAAGGTACCCATGGCCTGTGTACGTGGTTCTGCTGTACCCAGGGTGATCTTTATGTTCGCATGGTCATCATAGGTGATGACGGTCTCGTTAATATCCTCACCACACAACTCGATGTTCTGCAACCATGAGGGGATGATCAGTTTCTCCTTATACGTACCTTTCTTTATATATATCACCTTATGGTAATCCATAAAGGCACGACATACCTCTATCGCCTCATCAACGGTACGGAACTCTCCTGTTCCATCACGGGCAACGATGATGGTATCGGGATTATCGTACTTCGACGCCGCAGAGGCGGGAATAAATGATAAATGACAAATGATAAATGATAAACTTATCCGCAGTAAAAACTTCGCTCTGATTATTTTTCCCATATTCTACATAATCTGTGATATTTCCTTCAGGTCAGGGATGGTCTTGAGGTTGTCGATGATAGCCTGCACATTCTCGCGGTCATGCACCCTCAGTTCGATGCTACCCTCAAAGATACCCTCTTCGGAAGTGATGGTCAGCTTGTGTATGTTAACGCTCATCTGTGATGATATCACCTGTGTTATCTCGTTGAGCATACCCATCCTGTCGATACCTCCAATACGTATCGTAGCATCGAAATACAGTTTCTTGTGCATGTCCCATTTGATATCCACGATCCTGTTGCCATAGCTTGTCTTCAGTTTGGCTGCCACAGGACAGGTTCGTTTGTGGATCTCAATCTGGTTCTTGTTGTTGATATATCCCATTGCGTCATCTCCCGGGATGGGATGACAACAGCCAGGAAACTTATACATATTGATATTCTCCTCAGAGATATATACCGGTTTCTTCTTATTGAATTTCTCCGGAACGATAAACAGTTGCTGTTGTACGTCCTCCTTCTTCTTCTTTCCTACGAACGGCACGTACTTACGCCATCCCGAAGTACTGTCGTCCTTCTTGTTCTTTCCGTTCAGCTCGTCGAGATCCTTCTCTCCCAACAGCATGGTCTTCTCTCCCAGTGCTACGAAGAAGTCATTCCGTTTCTTTATGTCATGGAACTCCGCCAACTGGTCTGCTACGGCAGCCGACATCTCCATATTGTTCTTCTTCAGGAACTCCTGCAGGATCTCCTCACCTGTCTTCTGTACCTCTCTGTTGTCTCGTCTCAGTATGGCCTGTATCTTCGCCTTTGCCTTTGCTGTCGACACGAAGTTTATCCATGACGGGTTGACATGTTGCGCCTTCGATGTTATTATCTCCACCTGGTCACCACTCTGTAGCTTATGACTGATGGGCACCAGCTTGTGGTTCACCTTCGCTCCTATGCAATGGCTTCCAAGGAACGTGTGTATGGAGAACGCGAAGTCGAGGGCTGTACATCCTGCGGGCATGGTCTTGATCTCTCCCTTGGGAGTGAAGACGAAGATCTCACTTGCGAAGAGGTTCAGTTTGATGGTGTCGAGGAAGTCCATGGCATCGGGTTGCGGGTCGTCGAGTATCTCCTTGATGGTCCTCAGCCAGTCGTTGAGTTCCGCCTCATCCTCGGTATACTCCTCATCTTCCAGTCCGTCCTTGTATTTCCAGTGTGCGGCGAATCCCTGTTCTGCCACCTCATCCATACGGTCAGAACGTATCTGTACCTCTATCCACTGGCCTGTCTTCGACATCAGGGTCACATGCAGTGCCTGATAACCGTTGGCCTTCGGTTGTGAGAGCCAGTCGCGCAGTCTGTCAGGATGTGACTTGTATATCTTTGATATTGCCACATAGATATTGAAGCACTCATTAACCTCCTCCTCCCTCGATTTCGGTGTGAAGATGATACGTACGGCGAGGATGTCGTAAATCTCCTCAAACGATACGTGTTTGTTCTGCATCTTGTTCCAGATAGAGTAGGGGGTCTTCACCCTCTGTTTTATCTCGTAGTTGATGCCCATCTTGTCGAGTGCCTCCTTGATAGGTGCCTTGAACTGCTCGAAGAGCACCTCACGCTGTTGCTGGGTCTTCTGCAGCTTCTTGTAGATTGTAGCATACTCATCAGGGTGCTCGAAACGGAAACTGAGGTTCTCCAGTTCCGACTTCACCTTATACAGTCCCAGACGGTTGGCCAACGGGGCATAGATATACAGTGTCTCTCCTGCTATCTTATACTGTTTGTTGGCGGGCTGCGACTCCAACGTACGCATGTTATGCAGACGGTCACAGATCTTTATGAGTATCACTCGGATATCATCACTCATCGTCAACAGCAGCTTCTTGAAGTTCTCTGCCTGTGCCGATGCCTGTTCTCCGAAGATTCCTCCACTGATCTTCGTCAGTCCGTCAACGATCTGTGCTATCTTCGACCCGAAGAGGTTCTCTATGTCCTCAACGGTATAGTCGGTATCCTCCACCACGTCGTGGAGCAGAGCAGAACAGATACTCGTCGACCCCAGTCCCACCTCCTGGCAGGCTATCTGTGCCACGGCAATAGGGTGCATGATATAGGGCTCTCCTGAGAGTCGTCTCACCCCCTTATGTGCCTGTCGTGCGAAGTTAAACGCCTTTGTGATGAGGTCCACCTTCTTCCGGTGACGTGATGCCAGGTAACTGTCTAACAGTGTCTGAAACGCATCGTTTATAAGTTTCTCATCCGCGGCCTCCTGTCTGATCTGCTCTTCATCCATAGTTGTATCTTCTTATCTTCTTCTACGTGATCTCTTTGCCTTGCCCTTACTACGGGCACTGCTCTTCTTCCTGGCTTTAGCGGCCTTTCCTCTCTTCGCTGAGGCTGCCTTTCCCCTACGGGCAGAGGCCCTTCCTCTCTTCGCCACTCCACGGTTACGGGTATATCGTGCGTTCCTGCGACTGACTCTCGAACTTCTCTTGGAACTGTATGTAGGCACATCGTCATTGATGGTCACCTCGAGGCGTTTTGTAAGCAGCTCACTGGCCTTATATGCGAAGATCGAGTCCTGGTTGTCTATGAAACGTCCTGTCTCTGCCAGTGGCAGACGGATGGCATAGGGCTTTGTCTGTCCGGGGATGATGTCCCTGCGGAACTCCGGGTTCAACGAACGGATCATGTCTGCATCCAGTCCCAGCACGGCTGCTATCTGTTCGATATGTACGTTCCTGTCTACTACCACGGTATCTGTCTGTGCCGGCAGTCTCGTTGTCATCGGACAGATGTTATGCTCGCAGTAATATGTCATGATATAGCTTGCCGCGATGAAGGCTGGCACATATCCTCTTGTCTCTGCTGGCAGGTAGGGGTAGATATGCCAGTAGTCCTTGTCTGCTGCAGTGATAGCCTCGTCTTTGTTCACCCCTTTGGCTGCCCTTGCCCTACGGATGGCCTTGTTGATGTTCTCCGGACCGCAGTTATATGCCGCTATCACCAGGTTCCAGTCACCGAACACCTTATACAGTGCCTTCAGGTATCTTGCTGCGGCATACGATGACTTCACCGGGTCACGACGTTCGTCAACGAGTGAGTTCACCTCCAGTCCGTACTGTTTTCCTGTACCGATCATAAACTGCCACAGACCCGTAGCACCTACTCTCGACACTGCCTTCGGGTTGAGCGCTGACTCGATGATAGGCAGGTATTTCAGTTCCAGAGGCAGCTTATACGCCTCCAGTGCCTCTTCGAAGATAGGCATGTAGAAGTTGGCCGCACCAAGCATATAACTCACCGAGTACCTCAGTCGGCCGCTGTATCTGTCGATAAACTTCTGTACGACATCATTATATGCCATCTCCATCACCGAAGGGATACGGCTCAGTCGTTCGATATACTGCTCCTTGGTGAACACGGGGTTCTCGTCTTTCATGTTACAGTCGTTGTCTCCCTTGAGGTATGTCTTCGACATATAAAGGTTCAACAGACTGTCGAGGTCGTATGTCATGGCCTCGGGAAACTCGATGAGCTCCTCGTTGCCATTCTTGTCCTTCACTGCCAACTCATCCTCTCCGAGTGGGATCTTCACATCATCCTCCTCTTCATCATCGTCCTCCTCCTCTTCATCAACGTCGTAATAGTTCGATTTGATACTGTCTGTCTCCAGCACCACCTGTGCCTGTAGTGGTGTCATCAGAAGACATAGGATAAAAAATAAAATAGTCTTTCTAATATTCATTATTCTCATTATTTTCTGTTAAACAACCTCCCCGCCTAGAAGTTCAGACTGCACTGCAGTCCCACTGATGAGGAGTCAAACGGGTTTTTAGATGAGTGATTATTGATAATCGTGGGCTCCACCTTCAGACTCAGGTCCCTGGAGATGTCAAACACCGACAGCTCTGCATCTACATACGCATCGATCACCGACAGGGCGTATACTCCTACCAACACGAAGAAACTAAGGTCTCTCCAACGGCGGTATTTGTCTTTCCTCTTCTTGAAGATCTCCGTATATCGTGCCTTCGAGGCATCATCGGTTATCTGTGTCCCCAGGTGCAGGAACTTGTTGTAACTGTCTGTCCTCGGGTCATCATCTGAGATGTCGATATACGCCTGGGAGTAGTCCTTATACTGTGTGTTGTTCCAGCTCATGGCATACAGACAACCGAGGATTCCTCCGTAGATGATCGGCAGTTTCCAGTATTTGCGGTTGTATATCTGTCCTCCTCCGGGGATGACCATAGCCAACCACATAGCCCTTTTAGGATCGGGCACCCATTTTTTCTTAGAATCATCGGCCTTCACCTGTTTTGTCGTGTCGATGACAACGGATATCTCCTTCCTGATACTGTCTGCAAAGACACTGTCCGACGGTATGCTGTCTGCCACCAGTACGTTGTCGTTCTGTGCAGAGAGCATCCCCGTGCATGCCAGGAACATCAGCAGCAGTATTGTCAGTCTTTTATTTCTTAATGCCATCGATAGCGTTTATAATCATTTCCAACTCATCCTCATTATTGAATGGGATGCTTATCTTTCCCCTGCCCTTAGGCGAACAGGTCATCTCTACCTTGGTCTTGAACATCAGTGACAGTCTGTCGCGCAACAACATATACTCCCTGGGCAACTTTGCCTTTACCCCTTCGGGTCTCTTTATGCTCTGTATGTCATTGCCGTTTTTCAACTGTTGTACCAGCTCCTCCACCTTACGGACGGAATACTCGTTTTTCTGCACCTCCTTAAACAGTCTTATCTGTGCCGAAGGACTGTCGAGTGACAGCAGTGCACGGGCATGGCCCATGTCCACCTCATGGTTCTTCAGTGCCATCTGTATCTGTGCAGGCAACTTGAGCAGACGCATGTAGTTGGTGATGGCAGTTCGGCTCTTTCCCACTCTCTCTGCTATCCTCTCCTGTGTCATCCCCATGGTGTCTGCCATGTGCTGGTAGGCCAGGGCTATCTCTATGGCGTTGAGGTCCTCGCGTTGGATGTTCTCCACGAGTGCCATCTCCATGACGTTCTCGTCATCAACGGTACGTATATATGCCGGCATCTTCGCCAGACCCGCTATCTGTGAGGCTCTCCAACGTCTCTCACCTGCGATGATCTGATATTTCCCCTCAGGCATCTGTCTCAGTGTGATAGGAGTGATAAGTCCCACCTCACGGATACTCATTGCCAGCTCATTCATCGCCTCCTCATCAAACTCCCTTCGCGGTTGGTTGGGATTGGGCTCTATCAGGTTCACCGGTATCTCGTTGAGGTTCGAACTGCCCTCTGTCTGTATGTCCCCGGTGTCTATCAGCGCATCCAGTCCCTTGCCTTTTCCATTACCGATACTGTCCAGGCCTCTGCCCAGCACGTTACGGTCGTATTTCTTGTGTACAGCCATCTTTCTATTATCGGTTTGCGGATTTATGATTTGCGGTTTATTATCTCCTTGGCAAGGGCCAGGTGGTTCTTACTTCCCGTAGAGTCTGCGTCATAGAGGATGGCAGGCAGTCCGTGACTCGGGGCCTCACTCAACTTGACGTTACGCTGGATGACGGTCTTGAACACCAGTTCCTGGAAGTGGCGCTTCACCTCATCGTAGATCTGGTTGGCCAGACGCAGACGACTGTCGTACATCGTCAACAGGAATCCCTCTATCTCCAGTGTCGGGTTGAGCTTGTGCTTGATGATACGGATGGTGTTCAACAGTTTGCTGATACCCTCGAGAGCGAAGTACTCGCACTGCACCGGTATGATGACGGAGTCGGCAGCAGTGAGTGCGTTGACAGTGATAAGTCCCAGCGAAGGACTGCAGTCGATGAGGATATAGTCATATTCGTTCTTCACCGGAGTGAGCAGGCTACGTACGATCTTCTCCCTGTTCTCCATGTTCAGCATCTCTATCTCAGCACCCACGAGGTCGATATGACTCGGTATGATATCCAGACCTTCGATGTCTGTGGTGTATATGGCATCCCGGATGTCGGCCTTGTTGACGATACACTCATAAAGTGAACAGTCCACCTCCTGGATGTTAACGCCCAGACCACTGGAAGCGTTAGCCTGTGGGTCGGCGTCAACAACGAGGACGGTCTTCTCCAGGGTAGCCAACGATGCTGCCAGATTGATGGTCGTCGTCGTCTTACCCACACCGCCCTTTTGGTTTGCCAAAGCGATTATTTTACCCATGTTACAAATTCTTTATACCTTACTTATTTAGACAATTTGGGCACAAAGTTACAAAATAATTGAGAATTAATAATTAAGAATTAAGAGATTTTTGTAACTTTGCACCGAAAACATTGATATTTTATGGAAATTAAACGACCGTTACTGCTCATTTCCAATGATGACGGCTATCAGGCTGGGGGTGTCAACAGCCTTGTGGATATGCTCTCCGACTATGGTGACATCATCGTCTGTGCCCCTGAGGATGCACGCAGCGGATTCTCCTGCGCCTTCTCTGCCACAGCCCCGCTGACTCTCCAGTTGCGTGAGAAGAGGGAGGGGGTGGAGATATGGTCATGCAACGGCACTCCTGTCGACTGTGTCAAGATGGCCCTGTCAGAACTCTGTCCACGACGCCCTGACATCGTCATCGGGGGCATCAACCATGGTGACAATGCCTCTGTCAACGCCCATTACAGTGGTACGATGGGTGTCACCCTCGAGGGTTGTATGAAATATATACCCTCTGTGGCCTTTTCCCTCTGTGACTTCCGGGCTGATGCCGACTTCAGTCCCTTACGCCCCTATATCCGTGAGATAACCTCAAAGGTCCTCTCCGAGGGTCTCCCGCGAGGTGTCTGTCTCAACGTCAACTTCCCCAAGGACTCCCCCTACCAGGGTGTACGCGTCTGTCGTATGGCCTTCGGCACCTGGGGACAGGAGGTGACCAGATGTCATCATCCCAGGGGCTACGACTACTGGTGGATGGTGGGTCATTACACTAACGATGAACCTGACGCAGACGACACTGACCGTTGGGCTCTCGACCATGGCTTCGTTGCCATCACCCCCACCCAGATAGACCTCACCGCCCACTCCGCCATCCCCCTCCTCCAATCCTGGGGCTTGTGACCCCCAGAATATTTTTTATTTTTTATTTTATATTTTTTATTTCAATGAAGTACTACCTCCTCGTTGGCGAGGCATCCGGTGACCTCCACGCATCACATCTCATGCGGGCACTGAAAAATATTGACCCCAAGGCTGAGTTCCGTTTCTTTGGCGGTGACCTGATGTCTGAGGTGGGAGGAACACGCGTCAGACATTACAGACAACTGGCATATATGGGCTTCATCCCTGTGCTTCTGCATCTTCCAACGATACTTGGTAACATGAGGATGTGTAAACGTGACATCGTGGAATGGCAACCGGATGTTGTGATACTCGTTGACTACCCAGGATTCAATCTCAACATCGCGAAATATGTAAAATCCAAGACAGACATACCTGTCTTCTACTATATCTCCCCTAAGATATGGGCATGGAAGGAATATCGTATAAAGAACATCAAACGGGATGTCGACGAACTCTTCTCCATCCTGCCTTTCGAGGTGGAGTTCTTCGAGAACAGACACCATTATCCCATACACTATGTGGGCAACCCTACGGCAGATGAGGTGAGGGAGTACCTGGAGAAGAATGGAGAAAAGGGAGTTAAGGAGTTAAGGAGTGAAGGAGTGAAGACAAATGCTGGGAAACCTGTCATAGCACTGTTGGCCGGGAGCAGGAGACAGGAGATAAAGGATAACCTGCCCGCGATGATTGAGGCGGCGAAGGTCTACGGGAAGGACTATGACATAGTTCTTGCCGGGGCTCCGGGGATAGATAAGGAGTATTACGGACAGTTTGTCGAGGGAAAGGACATTGAGATAGTATACAACCAGACATACGCCTTGCTCTCACGGGCTCACGCAGCACTGGTCACCAGTGGTACGGCAACTCTCGAGACAGCACTCTTCCGTGTTCCTCAGGTGGTGTGCTATGAGACACCGTTGCCTAGGATTATAGGATGGCTGAGGAAGAGGGTGCTTAAGGTGAAGTACATATCACTGGTCAACCTCATCGCGGATAGGGAAGTGGTCAGGGAACTGGTGGCGGATAGCTTTACCATCGACAATATAAGGATGGAACTGGCGAAGATTCTTGCGGGAGAAGCCAGAGAGACTATGCTGCGGGGATATGAGGAGGTATGGAGGAAACTGGGGGAGAAGAGAGCGGCGGAGGAAACAGCCAAACGGATGTTTGGGTTGTTAAATGATAAATGATAAATGATAAATGATAAATGATAAATGATAAATGATAAACGTGATGAAGAAACTGATTGTTATGGCGGCGATGGCGGTGATGGCTGTTGGCGCGGGTGCACAGAATATACAGATGCACTATGATTTTGGTAGGAACATATACTCTGATGAGGAGGCAGGACGACAGAAGGTTACTGTCACCCTGGAACAGTTTAAGGCTGACAACCTGGGCTCATGGTACTATTTCGTTGACCTCGACCTCAGTAGTAAGTTCTTTAAGAGCGCATATACCGAGATCTCACGTGAGTTTAAACTCGGCAAGGAGTCTCCCTTCGCAGCTCATATCGAGTACAATGGTGGACTGAGCGAGGCTGGTGGCAGCTTCCAACAGGCAGCACTTCTCGGTGCAGCATACAACGGACACACTACTGACTTCTCTAAGACCTGGTCGGTGCAGCTGCTCTACAAACGGTTCTTTAAGAGCTACGAGACAACGAGGGCATACAACAGTCTTCAGTTGACTGGCGTCTGGGGCATCAACTTCGCCGGTGGCAAGGGTACCTTCTCCGGTTTCATCGACTTCTGGCGTGGTGAGAACTTCCGTGCAGGCAAGGAAGGTCATGGCATGCTCGTCATCCTCACCGAACCGCAGATATGGTATAACATCACTCCGAAGTTCAGTGTCGGCTCCGAGGTTGAGATAAGCAACAACTTTATCTATAACTTCTACAACGACAAGTCGTTCTTCATCAACCCCACTCTGGCGGTGAAGTTCAATTTCTAATCGGGAATAGACAGTATGAACCTTGCTCCGTCTGTATAGGCGGGGTCAAGGACGATGTCTCCATTGAGTCTGCGTGCGATGCTACGGGCTGCTGTCAGACCGATGCCGTCTCCTTCGAAGAAACTGTTGAGTCGGGTAAACGGCTCGAAGACCTTCTCTGCATCCTCTGCAGCAATGCCTGAACCGGTGTCCTCAACGGTAAACAGTATCTTCGAGGCCTCGTTCTTCACGATGAGCCTGACACCACCCTCGGTAGTAAACTTCCCGGCATTGTCCAACAGTGCACAGAGGGCACGTGTCAGCGCTGCCTCGTTGGTGAGGATCATCATCGACCTAAGGGCCTCATCTGCCTCTACACTGAAACTGAGATAGCCTGTCTTACTGATGCCTGACTCCAACACGGCCTTGTCGACGATCTCTCCGATGGTGACGTTGTCGTCTGCCTCGAGGGCGGTCTCCATGTTGATATCGTTGGCGTTGAGGATACCATTCAACAGTCGCAGCGCCACATTCGGGTTGGCCACAATCTGTCTCTTGGCCTCATTGGCGGCCTTCTCGATGATCTCCTTCTTCTGCAACAGCGACCCGCTGAGCTTCTGGTAGTTCTCCTGCATGTCATTGTTCTGCTGCTGGAGGGTGTCCATAGCCTTCTGCATGTTCTGCTTCTCCTCCTCGATCTTGTCGAAGGCCAACAGGGCCTGCTCGTATCCCTGACCTACGTTGTCGAAGTTCTGTTCCAGTGCCCTGTAGTCTGAGAGCAGCTTCTCCTGTTCGTCCACACGACGCTGGTAGTCCTTAAGCAACTGCTGCTGCTCATCGCTGTTCCTGTTGGTCTGTTTTACCTGGAAATACAGTGCTGCGGAGAGTATTGCCAACAGCAGCACCAGGGTAATGATAAGTATCGTCATAGTTCTTACTCGGCTTTTTTCTCAACAGTCATAAACTTAGTGAAACCGGTCATTGTCAGCACCTTGTAGATCTCCGGGCTTACGTTGGTCATCTTAAACTGACCCTTCAGCTGCATCACGGTACGCATGGTCTTCTGGATGACACGCAGTCCTGAAGAGGCCATGTAGGTAAGTTCCGAACAGTCCATCTCGAGGTTCACACCTCCATCCTGCAGCGCAGGTTTGATGTCCTCTTCAAACTGGTTAGCGTTCATGGTGTCAATTCTTGCACCTGTCTTGATGATGGTCTTACCACCTTCCTTAATAATTTTAGTCATAGTTGTTATAATATTTTTTATTTTTTATTTTTTATTTTTTATTTCTTCACGTTTATCATTTATCCTTTATCATTTATCATTTTCTTCATAGTCAGCAGGTTCCTCCCCTCCAACCTCTGATACGTCACCTCATTCATTATATTCTTCACAATATATATCCCCATGCCTCCCAGTTCTCTCTCTGCCGGGTTCTTGTCCATGTCAGCACCTTCCGAGAGGGTGGGGTCAAACTCCTTGCCACAGTCACTGAGCACGAGTGTCAGCTCCTTCCCGTCACTCTCGGCCAACAGTTCTATACTGGCCTCCTTACCTTCCGGGTAGGCATACGAGATGACGTTGACAACCATCTCTTCTATGACAAGGTTCAGGTTCATCTGGAGTTCCATGTCGAGCCCCAGTTCTCCGCAAATCTCCTCAACGAACTGGTTTACCCTCAACAGCTCGTCCATGTGATTCTTGATGCTGATTTCCTTTCTCATATATCTCTTTGGTTAGTATCCGTTTTATACCTCTAGTCCGTTCTTTATCACCACCTGCCTCATGTTCTTCAACAGGTCACTGGCGAAGATGAAGTCTGTCAGCCGTTCGTTGTCCGAACGCATGATCTGACTGCTCTGTCCCTGCCATTCCTTCTCTCCCTCATAGATAAAGAGGATATTCTCACCGATACCCATCACGGAGTTCATGTCGTGGGTGTTGATGATGGTGGTGATATTAAACTCCTTGGTGATGCTCTGCAGCAGTTCGTCGATGACGAGTGACGTCTTCGGGTCGAGACCCGAGTTGGGCTCATCACAGAACAGGTACTTGGGGTTCAGTGATATCGCCCTGGCGATGGCCACACGTTTCTGCATACCTCCCGAGATCTCCCCGGGAAACTTCTCCTCGGCTCCGTTGAGGTTCACACGGTCAAGACATTCCATCGCCCTCCTCTCCCTCTCACGGAGTGTCATCGAAGAGAACATATCCAGGGGGAACATCACGTTCTCCAACACTGTCAGTGAGTCGAAGAGGGCCGCACTCTGGAAGATCATACCCATCTCCCTTCGCATCATCACCTTCTCGTGCTTCGACATCTTCACGAAGTCCCTTCCGTCATAGAGCACCTGTCCACTGGTGGGCTCGAGCAGTCCCACGAGGTTCTTCATGAGCACTGTCTTACCACTGCCGCTGCGCCCGATGATAAGGTTGGTCTTACCATCCTCGAAGGTGGTGTTGATGTCCTTCAGCACCTCCTTGTCCTCAAACGACTTATATAGACTCTTTACCTCTATCATGACAACAGCTGCGTTAGGAAGACATCACTAAACAGTATCAGCACACTCGAGGTCACCACTGCATCGGTGCTCGACTTTCCTACGTTCACACTTCCTCCCTCAACGGTATATCCGCAGAAGGCGGGTACGCTCGATATGATAAACGCAAAGAACTGGCTCTTGATGATACTCATCCACATAAACCAGGGGTTAAACGAGTGTTGCAGACCCAGCGTGAGGTCGTCAGGGGGCAGCACATGCCCTATATACGATGTGGCGTAGGCCCCGAGGATACCCGTTGCTGAAGAGAAGATCACCAGTATGGGCATGATGGTGAGCATACCCATGATCTTCGGTAGGATAAGGTAACAGGCGGAGTTGACTCCCATGATCTCCAGGGCGTCAATCTGTTGGGTGACACGCATGGTACCCAGCTCGGAGGCGATGTTCGAACCCACCTTGCCTGCCAGGATAAGACACATGATACTGCTCGAGAACTCCAACAGCAGTATCTCTCTCGTCGTATATCCCGACACCCATCGCGGCATCCACGGACTCTGGATGTTCAACTTCATCTGGATACATATCACCGCTCCGATGAAGAAGGATATCAACAGTACGATACCTATGGAGTTGACTCCCAACTGTGCCATCTCCTTGACATACTGTTTGAAGAACATACGCATCCTCTCAGGACGGGAGAACGTACGTCCCATGAGCATGAGATACCTGCCGAAGGCGGTCAACCATTTGTGAATTAACATACCTTGTCTCTACTATTCTGCTGCAAAGTTAGTCATTTTAACGAATTAATGGCAAAAATCGGTTGTCTTTAACTCCCTTTAACTCCTTTCTCTCCTTTATCTACCGAAAAAATACGTAACTTTGCACCCGATTATGGACGAGAAGACAAACAATGAGCCATTAGTGCTCCGTACTGAGGGACTGGTAAAGCGGTATGGCAAACGTACCGTTGTCAACGATGTCAGCTTCGATGTGAAGCAGGGTGAGATAGTAGGACTGCTGGGTCCTAACGGTGCAGGAAAGACCACCTCTTTCTACATGACCACTGGTCTTATTGTACCCAACGGCGGTCATATCTTCCTTGGCGATGAGGAGGTGACAGGCTACCCTGTCTACAGACGTGCACGTGCCGGTATCGGTTACCTGGCACAGGAGGCCTCTGTCTTCCGTAAGATGAGTGTAGAGGATAATATCCTCTCTGTTCTCGAGATGACTGGCAAACCACGTGACTATCAGTTGAATAAGCTCGAGGAACTCATCGCGGAGTTCCGACTGGAGAAGGTGCGTAAGAACACCGGTGACAGGCTCTCGGGAGGTGAACGGCGTAGAACGGAGATAGCACGTTGCCTGGCCATCGAACCGAAGTTCATCATGCTCGACGAACCTTTCGCAGGTGTCGACCCTATCGCTGTGGAGGATATCCAACAGATTGTATATAAACTGAAATACCTCAACATCGGTATCCTCATCACTGACCATAACGTTGACGAGACTCTCGCCATCACTGACCGCGCATACCTGTTGTTCGAGGGACGTATCCTCTTCCAGGGCACTCCCGAGGAACTGGCGGCCAATGAGATTGTACGAAAGAAATACCTCACGGAGTCGTTCGAGCTAAGGAAGAAGAGTTACCAGCTTCAGGAACTCGACAGACAACAGCAGGAGAAGAAAGAGGAAACGGAGGGTTAAATAAGGTTAAAATGCCTTTCGGTAAGCAAAATTATCATTTATCCTTTATCATTTGTCATTTTAAAATTGTAATTTTGCACCCCAATTTCAGAACATAATAATAAATAAGGTATATAAAAGATGAAAATTGCATTTGATTGTGCCGACAAGATCAATGGTGTTCTTACTATGACCATTGAACCGGCAGACTACCAGGAGAAGGTAGAGAAGACACTGAAGGACTATCGTAAGAAGGCGCAGGTTCCTGGTTTCCGTCCAGGTAACGTACCTATGGGAATGATCAAGAAACAGTACGGCACAGCTGTGAAGGTTGACGAGATAAACCGTCTGTTGGGCGAGAAACTCTATGAGTATATCCGTGAGAATAAGATCCAGATGCTTGGCGAACCCCTGCCGAATATGGAGAAGCAGGTGGCTCAGGACTTTGCCAAGGAGGGTGACTTCACATTCGTCTTCGACATCGCTGTAGCACCAGCCTTTGAGGCTTCTCTCAGCGGAAAGGATAAGATTGCCTACTATACTATCACCGTTGATGATAAACTGATTAACCAACAGGTGGAGATGTACCAGAGTCAGGCTGGTGAGTTTGTCAAGGCTGACGTGTTCAGCGGCAACGATACCATCACCGGTGACCTGCGTCAGCTCGATGCCAGCGGTAACACCGTCGAGGGGGGTATCACCACTGAGGCCGGTATGGTTATGCCTGCATATATGAAGGGTGAGGACCAGAAGAAACTTTTCGAGGGCTGCAAACCCGGTGACATCATCACCTTCAACCCAAAGAAGGCCTATCCCGACAACGATGCTGAGGTGGCTGCACTGCTGAAGGTTAAGAAGGAGGATGTGGCTGACCTCACTGCTGACTTCAGCTTCCAGGTGACTGAGATACGCCACTACCAACCGGCTGAGGTCAACCAGGCTCTCTTCGACAGAGTGATGGGTGAGGGTACAGTAAAGGACGAGAAGGAGTTCCGTGAGAAGATTGCAGAACAGCTCAAGGCTCAGTTTGTTGGCAGCAGCGACTATAAGTTCCTGCTCGACGTACGTGCCCACCTCGAGAAGAAGGTAGGCGACCTCCAGTTCCCTGAGGCACTGCTCAAGCGTATCATGCTTAACAACAACAAGGACAAGGGCGAGGACTTCGTGGAGAAGAACTTCGAGGCCAGCATCAAGGAACTGAAGTGGCACCTCATCAAGGAACAGATTGTTGCTGCACAGAAGATTGAGGTGAAGGACGAGGACCTGAAGGCTGTTGCCAAGAACGCCATGCGTGCACAGTTTGCACAGTACGGCATGAGCAACGTACCCGATGACGTACTCGAGAACTATGCCGAGGAACAGTTGAAGAAGCGTGAGAACATCGACAGTTTCGTTGACCGCGCCATCGACCTCAAACTCACCGAAGTTCTCAAGAATGTAGTTAAACTTGACGAAAAAGCTATCTCTTTAGACGACTTTAATAAGCTTTTGGAGGAAAAATAAGCTTTTTTACGAAAAAATAACTCCATTTTTTGATGGGTTATCGACTTTTTTGATTATCTTTGTGTCCCAATCACGAGATAAAAAGGTCGATAGCCCATTTAAATATATAGTTATGAAGAATGATTTTAGAAAATATGCCGTAGGGCATTTAGGAATGAACGGAATGACTCTCGATGAGGTCATGAAGGCTCAGGCTCAGTATCTGAACCCATATATATTGGAGGAGCGCCAGTTGAATGTTACTCAGATGGATGTCTTCTCACGTCTGATGATGGACCGCATCATCTTCCTCGGTACACAGATTGACGACTACACAGCCAACACCCTCCAGGCTCAGCTGTTGTACCTCGACTCTGTGGACTCCGGAAAGGATATCTCTATATACATCAACTCCCCTGGCGGTAGCGTGACAGCTGGTCTGGGAATATACGACACCATGCAGTTTATCTCCAGCGACGTGGCTACGATATGTACAGGTATGGCTGCCTCTATGGGTGCTGTTCTGCTTGTGGCAGGCACGGAAGGCAAACGTTCTGCACTGCCCCACAGTCGTGTGATGATCCACCAGCCTCTGGGCGGTGTACAGGGTCAGGCATCGGATATCGAGATCGAGGCAAAGGAGATACTGAAGTTCAAGAAGGAACTGTACACGATTATCTCGGAACACTCTCACACACCGTATGAGAAGGTGTACGCGGACTCGGACCGTAACTACTGGATGACGGCGGAAGAGGCGAAGGAGTACGGAATGATTGATAATGTATTAAATAAAAAATAATAAATAAAAAATAAAAAATATCCGTGAAGAAGGCTTGTAGTTTCTGTGGGAGGACGGAGAAGGAGGTGAAACTGTTGATAACTGGTATCAACGGTTATATCTGTGAGGACTGTACCCAACAGGCTTATAAGATCCTCAACGAACAGGAGTGGCTTAAGCCTGGTACGAAGGAGAAGAGCCCTGCTAAAAAGGTGCCCAAGCCACAGGAGATAAAGAGTTTCCTCGATGAGTATGTCATCGGACAGGACGATGCCAAACGGTTCCTCTCTGTGGCTGTATATAATCACTATAAGAGACTGCAGCAGCCTGCAGACGAAGACGGGGTGGAGATAGAGAAGAGTAATGTCATCATGGTAGGTCCCACAGGTACGGGAAAGACCCTCCTGGCACGTACCATCGCACGACTCCTCGATGTGCCTTTCACCATTGTCGACGCTACCGTGTTTACCGAGGCCGGATATGTGGGAGAGGACGTGGAGAGCATCCTCACACGACTGTTGCAGGTGGCCAACTACGACGTGGAGGCCGCAAAACGGGGTATCGTGTTTATCGATGAGATCGACAAACTGGCACGAAAGTCCGACAACCCCTCCATCACCCGCGACGTCAGTGGTGAGGGTGTGCAACAGGGTCTGCTCAAACTCCTTGAGGGTACTGACGTCAACGTGCCTCCCAAGGGTGGAAGAAAACATCCTGACCAGGATTATATAAAGGTCGACACGCGTAACATCCTCTTTATCTGTGGCGGTGCCTTTGATGGCATCGAGAGGAAGATAGCACAGAGGATGAACACTCATGTGGTGGGATATAACAGTGTTACGAATGTTGCGAAAATTGATAAGAACAACTTGATGAAGTATATCGTGCCACAGGACCTGAAGAGCTTCGGACTGATACCGGAACTCATAGGTCGTCTGCCGGTACTCACCTACCTCAACCCACTCGACAGGGAGGCTCTGGAGAGAATCCTCGTCGAACCCAAGAACTCCATCGTACGCCAGTATATAAAACTGTTTGAGATGGATGGCATCAAACTGTCCTTCACTGATGACGCACTCAAGACTATAGTCGACAAGGCTGTAGAGTATAAACTCGGAGCACGAGGCCTGCGCTCGATTGTGGAGAATGTGATGATGGACATCATGTTTGAAGGCCCCTCGAAGAAGATAAAGAAATTTGAGGTTAATGAGAAATACGTTAAGGAACGTTTGCAAAATATTAAGCCTATTAATTAACAAAAACGGAGATTTATGCCAAAGGAGATCAATCTTACAGAAGCATTAAAGAAATACTTTGGATTTGATAAATTCAAGGGTGACCAGGAGAAGATTATTCAGAATCTGCTCGATGGTAAGGATACCTTCGTGCTGATGCCTACGGGAGGAGGAAAGTCATTGTGCTACCAGTTGCCATCACTCCTGATGGAGGGTACCGCGATAGTCATCTCCCCCCTGATAGCTCTGATGAAGAACCAGGTGGACGTCATCACTAACCTAAGCGAACATGAGGGAACGGCCCACTATCTTAACTCATCGCTCAACAAGGCGGCGATTGACCAGGTGAAGGCCGACATCCTCGCAGGACATACCAAACTGCTGTATGTCGCACCGGAGTCGTTGACAAAGGAGGACAACGTGGAGTTCCTTAAGTCGGTGAAGATATCCTTCTATGCTGTCGATGAGGCCCACTGTATCTCTGAGTGGGGTCATGACTTCCGACCTGAGTATCGTCGTATCCGACCTATCGTCGATGAGATAGGACGTGCACCGATAATAGCTCTGACGGCAACAGCCACTGACAAGGTACGTTCCGACATCAAGAAAAACCTGGGGATACAGGATGCGATAGAGTTCAAGAGCTCCTTCAACCGACCTAACCTCTACTACGAGGTACGTCCCAAGACGAAGGATGTCGACAAGGATATCATCCGTTTCATCAAACAGCACCCGGGCAAGAGCGGTATCATCTACTGTCTCTCACGAAAGAAGGTGGAAGAGCTGGCTGCCATCCTCAGGGCAAACGATATCAAGGCGGCTGCCTATCATGCAGGTCTTGACTCAGGCACTCGTACACAGACTCAGGATGCCTTCCTCATGGAGGACATCGATGTCATTGTGGCTACCATCGCCTTCGGTATGGGTATCGACAAACCTGACGTGCGCTTCGTGATACATTATGATATACCTAAGTCACTCGAGGGCTACTACCAGGAGACTGGCAGGGCCGGACGTGACGGGGGTGAGGGTATCTGTCTGGCCTTCTATTCGAGCAAGGACCTCGACAAACTGGAGAAGTTCATGGAGGGTAAACCGGTGGCTGAACAGGACATAGGACGACAGTTGCTCGTGGAGACGGCTGCCTATGCAGAGACGAGCGTATGCCGGAGGAAGATGCTGTTGCACTACTTCGGTGAGACCTACGACAAGGACAACTGCGGCAACTGCGACAACTGCCTGCATCCGAAGACGAAGATAGAGGCGATGGACCAGTTGGTTATCGTCCTGAAGGTTGTCATGCTCGTCAAGGAGAACTTCCGCAGCGACTATGTCATCGACTTCATCATGGGTAAGGAGACAGAGGAGATACTGGCGCATAAGCATCACGAACTCGAGGAGTTCGGTATCGGTGAGGATGGTGACGATAAGATATGGAACCCTGTCATCCGACAGGCTCTCATCGCCGGTTATCTGAAGAAAGACGTAGAGAACTACGGTCTGCTGAAGATTACAGCGGCAGGAAAGAAGTTCATCAAGTCGCCTAAGTCGTTTATGATTGTCAAGGACGCTGAGTTCAGCGACGACTACGACTCCTCTTCTGTCCAGGAAGGTGGCAGCGGAGCCCTTGACCCGACCCTCTGTGCCATGCTCCGTGACCTGCGTAAGAAGGTGTCAAAGCGTATGCAACGCCCTCCGTATGTCATCTTCCAGGATGTGAGCATCGACCAGATGGCAACCGACTACCCTGTGACTCTCGAGGAACTGAAGAACATCCAGGGAGTGGGCGAGGGAAAGGTGAAACAGCCCTACGCCAAGGAGTTTGTCGACCTCATCGCGAAATACTGCGAGGAGAACGATATCGAGCGCCAGGTAGACCTGCGTGTACGTACCGTTGCCAAGAAGTCGATGTTGAAGGTGAAGATTATCCAGAGCATCGACCGCCAGATAGCACTCGACGACATCGCCAACGCCCAGGGCATCGATTTCGAGGAACTGCTCGATGAGATAGAGGCGATAGTCTATAGCGGCACCAAACTGAATATCGACTATTTCCTCGAGGAGGTGATGGACGAGGATCATATTGATGACATCTACGACTATTTCATCGAGTCGGATACGGATAAACTCAGTGTTGCCCAGGATGAACTGGGAGAGGAGTATTCGGAGGACGAAATCAGATTGGTTAGAATCAAGTTCCTCTCCGAAATGGCCAACTAATGTCTTAACTCCTTAACTCCCTAACTCCTTAACTCCTTGTTTTAAATAAAAAATAAAAAATAAAAAATAAAAAATATTTGAAGATGGCTTCTTTTATTACAGACAAAATCGTGATGGACGGACTGACGTTTGATGACGTCCTCCTTATTCCGGCATATTCTGATGTACTGCCGAAGATGGTTGAGTTGAAAACCCGTTTCTCCCGTAACATCGAGTTGAACGTGCCCTTCGTGACTGCTGCGATGGACACTGTTACGGAGTCGCAGATGGCTATCGCCATCGCACGCGAGGGTGGTATCGGTGTTATCCACAAGAACATGTCTATCGACAACCAGGCGCATGAGGTGGCTATCGTAAAACGTGCGGAGAACGGTATGATCTATGATCCTATCACCATCCCTATCGGAGCGACTGTCTCTCAGGCTCTCGACATCATGGCGGAGTATCATATCGGTGGTATACCGGTGGTGGATGATGAGAAACATCTCGTTGGTATCGTAACCAACCGTGACCTGCGTTTCGAACGTCGCTTAGACCGCCCTGTGGAGGAGATAATGTCTAAGGACAACCTTGTCACCACTCACCAACAGACGGACCTCACTGCCGCGGCACAGATACTGCAGGAGAACAAGATCGAGAAACTGCCTGTTGTCGACAAGGACAACCACCTCATCGGTCTTATCACCTATAAGGACATCACCAAGGCCAAGGACAAGCCTATGGCATGTAAGGATGAGAAGGGTCGTCTGCGTGTGGCTGCCGGTGTGGGTGTCACCTTCGATACCCTCGATCGTATGCAGGCTCTCGTGGATGCCGGTGCTGACGCTATCGTCATCGACACGGCCCATGGCCACTCCAAGGGTGTCATCGACAAACTCCGTGAGGCGAAGATGTCATTCCCCGGCATTGACATCGTGGTGGGTAACATCGCTACCGGTGAGGCAGCAAAGATGCTCGTAGACAACGGTGCTGACGCGGTGAAGGTGGGCATCGGCCCGGGAAGTATCTGTACCACTCGTGTCGTGGCAGGTGTGGGTGTACCTCAGCTGAGTGCGGTATACGACGTCTACAGTGCCCTGAAAGGAACAGACGTGCCTCTCATCGCCGATGGTGGTCTGCGTTACTCAGGCGACATCGTGAAGGCCATCGCAGCAGGTGGCAGTTGTGTGATGATCGGTTCTCTCGTGGCAGGCACGGAGGAGAGTCCTGGCGACACCATAATATATAATGGCCGTAAGTTCAAGAGCTATCGTGGCATGGGCTCACTGGAGGCGATGGAACACGGTTCTAAGGACCGTTATTTCCAGGCTGACACGAAGGACGTGAAGAAACTCGTGCCAGAGGGCATCGCAGGTCGTGTGCCATACAAGGGAACGGTTCAGGAGGTGATATATCAGATGGTTGGCGGTCTCCGCTCAGGCATGGGCTATTGTGGCGCCGCAACGATCGAGGCCCTCCACAATGCCAAGTTCACCCGCATCACTAACGCCGGCGTGAACGAGAGCCATCCGCACGATATAACCATCACATCAGAAGCTCCGAACTACTCAAGGCCCAACGATTGATGGTTAAATAAAAAATAAAAAATAAAAAATAAAAAATAGAAGACGTGGTTGAGAATAATGTATTGGCAGAGAAATCGATAGAGTTTGCTATAAGGATAGTGAACTGCTATAAGTATCTGACAAAGCAAAAGCACGAGACTGTGATGTCTAAGCAGGTGTTGCGGAGTGGAACAAGCATTGGTGCTAATGTCCACGAAGCAATATATGCTCAGAGTAAGGCTGATTTCGTCAATAAGATGAATATCTCAATGAAAGAGGCTGGTGAGACATCGTATTGGTTGACTATTCTTCACAGAACAGAATATATCGATACAGAGATGTATAACTCCATAGACTCCGACTTGAAAGAAATTCTCAGGATAATCGCTTCAACAATTAAAACATCAAAAGGCAATGAACAACAGAATGCATAAATATTTTTTATTTTTTATTTTTTATTTTTTATTTCTTCCGTCTCTTGCCCAGACTGCGGATCCCACTCTCATGACGATCAACGGAGTGGATGTGCCCAGATCTGAGTTCGAGTACTCTTTCAACAAGAACAACGGCGATGGCGTGATCGACAAAAAGTCCATCGACGAGTACGTGGAGCTCTTTATAAACTACAAACTGAAGGTGGCTGCGGCTCTCGATGCACGTCTCGACACCATGACTTCGTTTAAGGAGGAGTTCGCCATGTACCGCGACCAACAGGTGCGCCCCACCATGGTCACTGATGCTGACGTGCTCGCAGAGGCTCGGCAGATGTACGAACGTACCAAGTCGATGATTGGCCCCAAAGGCCTTGTCCTCCCCGCACATATCTTCCTCTCCCTGTCAACCACTGCCTCGCAGGCAGAACAGAACAGGACGAAGGCCCGCATCGACTCTATCTACAACGCCCTCAAGGGTGGGGCAGACTTCGCTGCACTGGCCAGGACGCTGTCTGACGACAAGTCTACGGCTCAGAATGGCGGTGTGCTGCCTACATGGATTGCCCCAGGCCAGACGTTCAAGGAGTTTGAGGATGAGGCCTACGCCCTACAGACGGGTCAGATGAGCCGGCCTTTCCTCTCGCCCTTGGGATATCATATCATCCTGATGAAGGACCGCAAACAGCTCGAGCCCTTCGACTCACTGAAGAACACTATCGTCAGGAGCATCGAACAACGGGGCATACGTGAACGGATAGCTGAACAGAAGGTACGGGATATCGTTGACAGTTCCAACGGCACTCTCACCAAGGCTGACGTGATGGCCCTGAAGGCTGACTCCATCGGGGCAGAGGACCTGGAGATGCGTTACCTGATACAGGAGTACCATGACGGACTGTTGCTCTATGAGATAAGCAACCGTGAGGTATGGGACAAGGCAGCAAAGGATGAGGCTGGTCTGGAGGCTTATTTCAAGGATCATAAGAAAGACTACGCGTGGTCTGAACCCCGATACAGGGGTATCGCCTACCACGTGAAGGACAAGAAGGATGTCAAGGCGGTAAAGAAGTGCGTAAAGAAACTCCCCTTCGACCAGTGGGCTGAGGCCTTACGCAAGACCTTCAACTCCGACTCCATCATCCGTATACGTGTGGAGAAAGGGCTCTTCAAGGCCGGTGACAACAGAACCATCGACAGCCTCGTCTTCAAGGTGGCATCAGCGAAACCCGTTGACGCTGCCATAAAGAGGGACTACCCGATAGATGCTGTCTATGGCGATAAACTGAAGAAAGGGCCTAAGGACTATACCGATGTCCGCGGACAGGTCGTTGCCGACTACCAGGACATGCTCGAGAAGGCCTGGGTCTATGACCTCCGCCGCCGTTATACGGTATCAGTAAACAAAGACGTATTGAAAACAGTAAATAATCATAAATGAAACTAACGAGAAAGTTTTTATTGCCCATCTTAGTGGCTATCCCCATGATGGGTATAGCAACAGGCGGTCCTTCGACCCCTCTGACAGGCTCATGGCCCGCCCCAGCTGACTCCATTGCTCCGGCTGATTCTGTCATCCCTCCCCACAGCGTCATCGACGAGGTGATATGGGTCGTTGGCGATGAGGCCATCCTGAAGTCGGATGTCGAGAGCATGCGCATGCAGGCGGCTATGGAAGGTGTGAAATGGAGCGGCGACCCCGACTGTTCCATACCCGAACAGATAGCAGTACAGAAACTCTTCGTCCACCAGGCTGACATCGACAGTATCGAGGTAACCGATGCTGACGTGGCGGCAGACGTAGAACAACAGCTCAACTACTGGCTGGAGATGGTTGACGGTTCCCGTGAACGTCTCGAGGAGTACAAGCACCAGACGATCACTGAGATGCGTAACTCCATGCGCGAGGAGTTCAGGAACCGCCAGAAGGTACAGAAAATGAAACAGAAGCTCGTGGAGGACATCACTGTCACCCCGGCAGACGTACGACGTCATTTCTCTGACCTCCCACAGGACAGCCTGCCCTTCGTACCTACCGAGGTGGAGGTACAGATTATCTGTCAGACGCCACGTATAGAGGCTGAGGAGATCAACCGTGTGAAGGAGGAGCTGCGTGAGTACACAGACCGTGTCAACAAGGGTGAGTCATCCTTCCAGACCCTCGCACGACTGTATTCCGAGGACCCGGGAACAGCCCGTAGAGGCGGAGAACTGGGTCTCGTTGGCCGAGGCACCCTCGACCCAGCCTTTGCCACTGTGGCCTTCAACCTCACTGACCCGAAGAAGATCTCGAAGATTGTAGAGTCGGAGTTCGGTTTCCATATCATCCAACTCGTGGAGAAGCGTGGTGACAAGGTCAACGTACGTCATATCCTGAAGAAACCCGTTGTCTCTGAGGCGTCCATCCAACGGGCCTTAGCACGTCTTGACTCCATAGCAACAGACATCCGTGAGGGTAAGTTCACCTTCGAGGACGGTGCCACACTCATCTCTGACGACAAGGACACGCGTAGCAACAAAGGTCTGATGTCCAACTCCCAGATGCAGTACGGCCGTATCACCTCCCGTTTCCAGATGCAGGACCTGCCCCCGGAGGTGGCTAAGGTCGTCGACACGATGAAGGTAGGCCAGATATCCAACTCCTTCCAGATGATCAACCAGAAGGGTAAGACTGTCTGTGTCATCGCTAAGCTCAAGAACCGCGTAGAGGGTCACAGAGCCTCCATCAGCGAGGACTTCCAGGTCCTCAAGGACGTTGTCCTCAACAAGCGCCGCGAGGAAAAGATCCACTCCTGGGTCGTTGAAAAGATCAAGGGCGTCTACACCCGGCTGAACGAGAACTACAAGGATTGTAAGTTCGAATACGAAGGGTGGAACAAATAGAGAAAGGAGTAAGGATGATGATGGGAACGAGGATACATATAAACAACAGAGCGGCAGCAATATTTTTTATTTTTTATTTTTTATTTTTTATTTCCCTCTTGTTCGGGGGATTCATATCGATAGATGCCCAGAAGAAACGTTCTGTTAAGAAGAAACCCTCTAGAGCCGCAAAGGCCCCCGACAAGAGGGTGTACCTCGTTCACGCAGACGTATTGCACTTCGACCAATACCGCAACCCCGACGCCACCATCCTCAACGGCAAGGTTCACTTCTCCCACGCCGGGGCACGACTCTACTGCGACAGCGCCTACTTCTACGAGGCCAGCAACTCCTTCGAGGCCTTCGGACATGTGAAGATGTACCAGGGCGACACGCTGTCACTGCTCAGCGACTATGCCTACTACGATGGCAACGAACAGATTGCCAGGGCCCGCTATAACGTCGTCCTCAAGAACCGCAAGACGACCCTCTATACCGACAGCCTCGACTTCGACCGCCTCTACGACAATGCCTATTTCTTCGAGGGTGGAAAGATGATTGACGGCAACACCACGCTGACATCCGACTGGGGAGAGTACAACACGAAGAGTAAGATGTCTGTCTTCAACTACGACGTGAAGATGAAGAGTCCGAAGTTCTACCTCACCACCGACACCCTCTACTACGACAACGCCCACTCCATAGCGCATATCGTAGGTCCCTCGGACATCATCTCCGGCAACAGCCATATCTACTCCGAACAGGGCTATTACGACACCAAGAACGAACAGGCACGCCTGATGGACCGTTCGATACTCAACAACCAGGGAAAGATGATGGTGGGCGACAGTGTGTGGTACGACAGCAAACAGGGCATCAGCAAGGCCTTCCGCGATGTGGTCTTCGTGGACTCTGTCAACAGAAACAAACTCACGGGCAACTACGGTGAGTACTACGAGAACACCGGTTTTGCGCTCTGTACCGACAGTGCCGTGGCCATCGACTACTCCCAGGGCGACTCCCTCTTCATGCACGCTGACACGTTTAAGGTGGTGACGTTTAACATCGAGACTGACTCCGTCTACCGTAAGGTCTACGCCTTCCATCACGTACGTGCCTACCGGAAGGACGTACAGGGAATATGCGACTCACTGGTATACAACTCCCTCGACTCGTGTATGACGATGTTCAAGGACCCGATAGTATGGAACGTCAACCAACAGCTCCTGGGCGACCAGATACAGGTGTTCATGAAGGACTCTGTCATCGACAGGGCCCACGTCATCGACAACGCCTTCTCCATACAACAGCTGAAGAGCGACACCACACAGTACAACCAGGTGTCCTCTAAGGAGATGTTTGCCTTCTTCAAGGAAGGGAAGGTTGACCAGACCCAGGCGAAGGGTAACGTCATCATCGGTTATTACTTCGAGGAGGGCGACAGTGTGGCTATCATCTACAACTACCAGGAGACGACAGAGCTCCGTATGTTCCTCGAGAACCAGAAACTCAAGAGTGTCTGGACCCCGAAGACCCAGGGCACGATGTATCCCATCAATCAGATCCCCGCAGACCGCAAGCGCCTGAAAGGCTTCGCGTGGTACGATGACATCCGCCCCAAGAGCAGATGGGATATTTTCGTTTGGAAACCGAAAAACAAATAAAAAATAAAAAATAAAAAATAAAAAATACGGGGAAGCCCGTGGAAACAGATGAGGGAATTGACTTATGGAGAAAGGAATACTGATGATTGTAAATGATGTCCGTCTGAATATCAGGGCGGCAGCAATATTTTTTATTTTTTATTTTTTATTATTTTTTATTTTTTATTTTTTATTTTTTATTTAATTATGGACATCATCTCTCTTCTCCCCGACTCCGTCGCCAACCAAATCGCTGCCGGCGAAGTCATCCAGCGTCCCGCCTCCGTCATCAAGGAACTGGTGGAGAACGCTGTCGATGCCGGTGCCAGAACAGTCACCGTGATTGTCACTGACGCAGGACGCACCTCCATCCAGGTCATCGACGATGGCACGGGGATGTCAGAGACCGATGCCCGTATGGCCTTCGAACGCCATGCCACCTCTAAGATCCAGAAGGCCGATGACCTATTCTCCCTCCATACCATGGGCTTTCGCGGTGAGGCTCTGGCCTCTATCGCTGCTGTGGCACAGGTGGAACTGCTGACTCGTACGGCTAAGGACGAGATAGGTACGCTGCTCTGTATCGCTGGCTCGAAGGTCACCAGCCAGGAACCTGTCTCCTGTCCTGTGGGCAGTAACTTCAAGGTCAACAACCTCTTCTATAACGTCCCTGCACGAAGGAAGTTCCTGAAGAGCAACTCCACGGAACTCACGAACATCATCACTGCCTTCGAACGTATCGTACTCGTCTATCCCGATATCCGTTTCGAACTCTATCATAACGGTGCAGAACTGCTCAGGCTCAAACCAGGCAGTCTGCTGCAGCGTATCACCGATGTCTTCGGCAAACAGTACGCCCAGGACCTCATGCCGGTGAATGTCGACACTGCGATATGTAAGGTCAGCGGTTTTGTGGCTAAGCCCGAGGCAGCACGGAAGAAGGGCGGCTGCGACTATCTCTTTGTCAACGGCCGTTACATGAAACATCCCTATTTCCATAAGGCCGTGGTCACTGCCTACGATCGTCTTATCCCCGAGGGTATGCAGATACCGTATTTCCTCTATTTCGACGTCAACCCGGCAGATATCGATGTCAACATCCATCCTGTGAAGACAGAGATAAAGTTCGAGAACGAACAGGCCATCTGGCAGATTCTCATGGCCTCTGTGCGCGATGCCATAGGTCGCTTCTGTGAGGTGCCCACCATCGACTTCGACACCGTAGGACGTCCCGAGATACCCTCCTTCAATCCCAACGAGGGCGGTTTCTCCCTCCCTAAGGTCGAATATAATCCCGACTACAACCCCTTCGCCTCCACCCCCCGTCAGAAGGCCCCCTCAAATTGGGAGAGCCTCTACGATGGCCAGGTGGCTCTCGATAGCCGCGATGACCTCTTCGACCCGGCTGTCCCTCAGGATATCGATCTCCCTGACGCCCCTTCAGAGAGCGTCATCGCTGAGAAATCCCCCGCCCACTACCAGTTTAAGGGCCGTTATATCATGACTGCGGTGAAGTCCGGTCTGATGGTCATCGACCAGCACAGGGCCGACATACGTATATTATATGAGAGGTATATCCAGCAGCAGACCAGCAAGGTGGTCAGCACACAGAAGATCCTCTTCCCCGAGACGATACAGTTGACTGCCTCTGAGGCGGTGACCTTCCAGACCATCATTCCCATGCTCACGAGCCTTGGTTTCGACCTCAGCGACTTAGGCGGCAACACCTTCGCCATCAACGGCATCCCCACAGGCATCGAGGGCATCGACCCTGTGATGCTCCTGCGACGTATGGTCACCGATGCCAATGCCCAGGGTAGGGGAGTGGCCGAGGAGCTCCACAGTGCCGTAGCCCTCAGCCTCGCCCGTAGCACGGCTGTCCCCTACGGCCAGGTCCTCTCCAACGAGGAGATGGACAACCTCATCAACGCCCTCTTCGCCTGTTCCAACGTCAATTACACCCCCGATGGCAAACCCGTCATCACCATCCTCCCCCAGTCCGATATCGACAAGCTCTTCGGTTAAAAAAGGCCCGTTTAGGGCTCAAAACCTCCTCTTTTAGTTAAAAACCGTTAATATCTGAATATTTTTTATTTTTTATTTTTTATTTCTCGATTTTTCTTCATACCTTTGCACCCGCAAACGAAACAAGGGCGTTTAGCTCAGCTGGTTTAGAGCATCTGCCTTACAAGCAGAGGGTCGGCGGTTCGAATCCGTCAACGCCCACAGAAAAAGAGAGCTTCGGAGTTATTCCGAAGCTTATTTTTTATTTTTTATTTTTTATTTGATTTCTCGTTTTTTATTTTTTATTTTTTATTTTTTATTTTTTATTTGAAATTTTATTTGTACCTTTGTCCCCGCACAATCAAACAAAGAACTAGAATAGTATGATTTGGAATGAACATGTAGAGTGTATGGATCGCGAGCAGCTTCGCGAGTTACAGAGCAGTCGTCTGCGTAAGATGGCGGAGTATGTCTATTATAACACCCCCTTCTATCGTAAGAAGTTTCAGGAGATGGGGCTTGAGCCGGGCGATATCAAGAGTATCGACGATATTGTGAAACTGCCTTTCACGAACAAGCTCGACCTTCGTGACAACTACCCCTTCGGACTGGCTGCCGTGCCGATGAGTCAGATAGTACGTATCCATGCCTCTTCGGGAACGACGGGCAAACCCGTTGTAGTGCTCTATACCCGTAAGGACCTCGCCATGTGGTCGGAGGCTATCTCCCGTGCCTTCACCGCCTACGGTGCTGGCAAGGATGATATCTTCCAGGTGGCCTACGGCTACGGACTCTTCACGGGAGGTCTCGGTGCCCATGACGGAGCGACGAACATCGGGGCCTCTGTCATCCCCATCTCTTCGGGCAACACCCAGAAACAGATAACCCTGATGCACGACTTCGGTACTACCATCCTCTGTTGCACCCCCAGCTACGCCATGTTCCTCGGTGAGGCGCTCGGTGAGTGCGAGTGGAGCAGGGATGACTTCAAGCTGAAGGTAGGTGTCTTCGGTGCTGAGCCATGGACGGAGAAGATGCGTAAGAAACTGGAGGAGTCTCTCGGCATCAAGGCATACGATATCTACGGACTCTCGGAGATTGCCGGTCCTGGTGTGGGTTATGAGTGCCAGTGTCAGAACGGTACCCACCTCAACGAAGACCTCTTCTATCCAGAGATCCTCGATCCCAAGACCGGAGAGCCGTTGCCCGAGGGAAGCTTCGGAGAACTCACCTTCACCCACCTCACCAAGGAGGGAATGCCACTTCTGCGTTACCGTACCCACGACCTCACGGCACTCCACTACGACAAATGTGCCTGTGGACGAACCCTCGTAAGGATGGATCGTATCCTTGGCCGTTGTGACGACATGCTCATCATTCGCGGTGTCAACGTCTTCCCATCACAGATAGAGGATGTCATACTGAAACAGAAGGAGTTTGAGCCTCACTTCCTGCTCATCGTTGACCGCGTGAACAATACCGACACCTCAGAACTAAGGGTCGAGGTGAAGGAGGAGTACTTCACTGACGACATGTCTACGATGGTAGGATTGCAGAAGAAGCTCGAGGGTGAGCTCCGCAGTGTCATCGGTCTGGGCTTTAAGATCCGTCTCGTAGAACCGAAGGGAATCGAGAGGTCGGAAGGCAAAGCAAAACGTGTAATCGATAATAGAAAACTATAAAGACAATGAAAGCAAAACAGTTAAGCATTTTCCTCGAGAATAAGTCTGGCAGACTTACAGAGGTAACAGAAGTTCTTGGTGAGTCAGGTGTAAACCTCTCAGCCATGAGTATTGCCGACAACAGCGACTTCGGAATCCTCCGTTGTATCGTCTCTGACCCCGAGAAGGCCTATAAGGTCCTCAAGGAGCACCACTTTGCAGTGAAGATTACCGATGTCATCGGATTCGTTTGCCCTAACGTCAGCGGATCGCTGGCCGTTGTGCTCAAGCACCTCTCTGAGCGCGGCATCTTCATCGAGTATATGTACTCATTCGCCAATGGTGATGTAGCTCATGTCATCATCCGTCCTACCGACCTCGACGAGTGCGAGAAAGTCCTGGAGGAAAAGAAGGTCGAGCTGATGGGAGCGAACGAATTGTATGAACTTTAAATAAGAAATAAAAAATAAAAAATAAAAAATAGAAAGACGATGTAAAACCGTAATGCATCAATATTTTATACCGCGTTAATATATTTTTTATTTTTTATTTTTTATTTTTTATTTTAAATTTGTAATTTTGCGCCCGCAATTGAGAAATTGCAGTAAAATAGTTAATTATCGATAGTTAAATAGTATAATGGATTTAAGTTTGTTGACCGCCATCTCGCCTATAGATGGCCGCTATAGGGGTAAGACAGAACCGTTGGCAGATTATTTCTCGGAGTATGCACTGATACGTTACCGTGTGCGTGTGGAGATAGAGTATTTCATCGCCCTCTGCGAACTGCCCCTGCCCCAGCTCAGTGATTTCAACCATGACCTGTTTGATGAGCTGCGAAAGATCTACCTTGATTTTACGCCTGCCGACGCGCAGCGCGTAAAGGACATCGAGGCCATAACGAATCATGACGTTAAGGCGGTAGAGTATTTTATAAAGGAGGTAATGACCTCTAACTCCCTGAGCGAAGCGGTAACTCCTTCTAACTCCTTCTACAGCTTCAAGGAATTCATCCACTTCGGACTGACGTCGCAGGACATCAACAACACCAGCGTTCCCCTGAGCATCAAGGAAGCCCTGGAGAATGTCTATTACCCTCTCCTGGAGGAACTGATAGAACAGCTCCACGACTATGCCGAGCAGTGGAAGAACATCCCTATGCTCGCTAAGACTCACGGCCAACCCGCATCACCCACACGTCTGGGTAAGGAGATAATGGTATATGTCTACCGTCTTGAGGAACAGCTCCGTGGACTGAAGGAGACACCGATCACAGCTAAGTTCGGTGGGGCCACAGGCAACTTCAACGCCCATCATGTGGCCTACCCGCAGTACGACTGGCGTGAGTTCGGCAACAGCTTCGTGAGCGAGAAGCTCGGTCTTGAGCGAGAGCAGTACACCACACAGATATCCAACTACGACTGGCTCGGGGCTATCTTCGATGCCATGCGTCGTATCAACACTATCATCATCGACCTCGACCGCGACTTCTGGATGTATATCTCCATGGATTACTTCAAACAGAAGATCAAGAAGGGTGAGGTGGGCAGCAGTGCCATGCCTCATAAGGTGAACCCCATCGACTACGAGAACTCAGAGGGCAACCTTGGCATAGCCAACGCCATACTGCAGTTCCTGGCAGCCAAACTGCCTGTAAGTCGTCTGCAGCGCGACCTCACCGACTCTACGGTACTCCGCAACGTAGGTGTTCCCATGGGCCATGCCCTTATCGCCTTCCAGAGCACACTCAAGGGCCTGCGCAAACTCATCCTCAACGAGGAAAAGCTCCAGCAGGACCTCGACAACACCTGGGCAGTGGTAGCCGAAGGCATTCAGACTATACTGCGTCGCGAGGCATACCCGAATCCCTACGAGACGCTGAAGGCGCTCACTCGCACGAACGAGGGCATCAATGCCGATACCATCGCCGACTTTATCGAGACGCTCGAGGTGAGCGAGGAGGTGAAGGAGGAGCTGAGGGCGATAACACCTTCCAGCTACACTGGAATTTAAATAAAAAATAAAAAATAAAAAATAAAAAATAGAAGTTACCCGGTAAATACGTAGTAATACATATAATATATATAATAAGGTATAAGGTAATTAAATAATCAGGAGCAACAAGGATCTAACTCCTTCTAACTCCTTCTTAAAAACACAATTCAATGGATTTCGAAAACGAGAAGAAGACTGAAGAAACACCAAAAGATGGTTTTCAGAAAGAACAGCGTGAATTCCGTCCGGGTCGTTCACCACGCCCACGTATTCACACAGGACAGCGTCCGGCCTATGAGCGTCCTACCTACAATCATGACAATGATGAGGGCGGTTTCCGTCCGGAAGGTTTTGGCGCAGGTCTGCAGAGTAGCACACCCCAGCGTCCCAGCTTCCGTCCACGTCAGGGCGGATATCAGCCACGTGAGGGCGGTTATCAACCACGTCAGCAGCGCCCGGCATACGGTGCTCCCCGTCAGGGTGGATACCAGCAGCGTGAGGGCGGCTACCAGCCACGTCCACAGCGTGACAATGGCGGTTATCAGCCACGCCAGTCCCGTGAGGGCGGCTATGGCCAGCAGCGTCCTTCCTACGGTGCTCCCCGTCAGGGCGGATATGGCTCTGCTCCCCAGCAGGGTGGTTACAACAAGTTCAGTAAGCAGGGTCGTGCCCCTTACGGTGCCCCCGCTCCATATAATAAGAAGAAGCGTACTCCCGGATATGATCCCAATGCTAAGTATAGCATGAAGAAGCGTATTGAGTACAAGGAGGTCAACTACGATCCCAACGAGCCATTGCGTCTCAACAAGTACCTCGCCAATGCCGGAGTATGCAGCCGCCGCGAGGCAGATGAGTTCATCCAGGCAGGTGTGGTAACGGTCAACGGTCAGGTAGTTACCGAACTCGGTACAAAGATCCTGCGTACAGATGAGGTTCGTTTCCACGACCAGCCCGTGACCATCGAGAAGAAGGTCTACGTGTTGCTCAACAAACCCAAGGACTATGTCACCACCAGCGATGACCCACAGCAGCGTAAGACTGTGATGGACCTCGTGAAGAATGCCTGTCCTGAGCGTATCTACCCCGTAGGCCGTCTGGACCGTAACACCACTGGTGTGCTCCTGCTCACCAACGATGGTGACATGGCCTCTAAGCTCACTCACCCGAAGTACCTCAAGAAGAAGATCTACCATGTGTTCCTCGACAAGGCTTGTTCTGCTCACGACATGCAGCAGATAGCTGAGGGCGTAGAGCTCGAGGACGGTATCATCAAGGCCGATGATGTGCAGTATGCTCATCCTACCGACAAGAAACAGGTCGGCATTGAGATCCACTCAGGTAAGAACCGTATCGTTCGCCGTATCTTCGAGTCTCTCGGCTACCGTGTCCAGAAGCTCGACCGCGTCCAGTTCGCCGGCCTCACCAAGAAGAACCTGAAGAGAGGAGACTGGAGATACCTGACGGAGGAAGAAGTTGATCGTTTAAGAATGGGAGCTTATGAATAAACGTACAAAAATAATCGATGTGCTTCAAAGCACACAATACGGCAAGGAGGTCTGCGTCAAGGGCTGGGTGCGCACGCACCGCAGCAGCAAGTCCGTTGACTTCATTGCCCTCAACGATGGTTCAACCATCAAGAACGTTCAGATAGTTGTCGACCCCACGAAGTTCGACGACGACCTGCTCAAACAGATTACCACTGGTGCCTGTATCTCTGCCGAGGGAACACTCGTAGAGAGTCAGGGTGCCGGACAGTCGAGTGAGGTTCAGGCCACACGCCTGGAGATCTACGGTCTCTGCGACAACGAGTACCCCATGCAGAAGAAAGGCCAGAGCTTCGAGGTGATGCGTAAGAACGCCCACATGCGTCTGCGCACCAACACCTTCGGAGCCGTGATGCGTATCCGTCATAACATGGCGATGGCAATACATACCTATTTCCATGAACACGGATTCTTCTATTTCCACACCCCACTCATCACAGCCTCTGACTGTGAGGGAGCAGGAAACATGTTCCAGGTGACAACGAAAAACCTCTACGACCTGAAGAAGGACGAGGAGGGAAAGATTATCTACGATGATGACTTCTTCGGAGAGCAGACATCTCTGACAGTGTCCGGACAGCTCGAGGGTGAGCTCGGAGCTACCGCCCTGGGAGCCATCTACACCTTCGGTCCTACCTTCCGTGCCGAGAACAGCAACACCCCGCGCCACCTGGCAGAGTTCTGGATGGTGGAGCCCGAGGTGGCTTTCATCGACCAGGAGGAACTGATGGACCTCGAGGAGGACTTCATCAAATACTGTGTTCGTTGGGCCCTCGACAACTGTAAGGACGACCTTGCCTTCCTCAACCAGATGATTGACAAGACCCTTATCGCCCGTCTTGAGGGAGTACTCAAGGATAGTTTCGTTCGTCTGCCCTACACTGAAGGTATCAACATCCTCCAGGAGGCTATCCGCAACGGCAAGAAGTTCGAATTCCCCTGCAACTGGGGCGACGACCTCGCCTCCGAGCACGAGCGTTACCTCGTCGAGGAGCATTTCCGCAAGCCCGTCATCATGACCGATTACCCCTCCGCCATCAAATCCTTCTACATGAAACAAAATAAGGCGGTGGAAACCACGGCGGCTGATCCGAGCCCCCTGGGGCCTGTCCTCTGTGGTGCAACCCAGGGGACTGTCCCCTGTGGGGCATCCGTCGGCTATCACGGATCTATCGCCCCCGGCCCCACCATGCAGGGTACAGACGTCCTCTTCCCCCAGATTGGCGAGATCATCGGTGGCTCAGTCCGTGAGGAAAACTACTCCAAGCTCATGTCCGAAGTCACTCGTCGCCAGATGGACCAGACCCATCTCTGGTGGTATCTCGACACCCGCCGCTGGGGAACCTGTCCTCACGCCGGTTTCGGCCTCGGCTTCGAGCGCCTCATCCTCTTCGTGACCGGAATGCAGAACATCCGCGACGTCATTCCGTTCCCCAGAACACCAAAATCCGCACAGTTTTAAAAAAAAACATAAAAAAAACTTGTAGATTAAAAAAAAAACATTAACTTTGCACCCGAATTTAAGAAATTATGGACTATAATAATAAATTAATAAGGTATAAGGAGGCCTTTTTCACTACGAAACAGAAACAATGACAGTAAAAAGTGTGCAAAACCCGATGTATACACGGAATTTCGCGCAAAAATCGTTATTTTTTCGACTTTTTGCATTAAATATGGCAATAATTTGACTATTTTTCAAAAAAATATGCGAAAATGTTTGCTAGATTTCAGAAATATGTCTATATTTGCACCGAAAATGTAACTCCGCGCAGGAGATATAATGCCCGAAAGTGCTGTAACAGGCAGTTAACGGCATAGATTTGAGAGAAGAAATAAATGTATAACAACTTAATTTAGTTTTTTTATTAATTTTAATTTTTTTAATCGTATGAAAAGAAAGATTTTTAGTAAGTTACTTATGGTAGCGCTCGTAATCGCTGCTGTAGGTTCTTTCGTTTCTTGTAAGGATTATGATGATGACATCAACAACTTGCAGAAACAAATCGACAATGCGGCACTGAAGAGCTCAGTTGAAGCTCTCCAGTCTACACTGGACAGTAAGATTACTGCTGCTCAGAATGCTGCTGCTGCTGCTCAGACAGCTGCCGACAAGGCTGCCGCTACAGCTAACGCAGCTGTAACAAAGGCTCAGCTCGACGATGCTATCAGCGCTGCAAAGACTGCTGCCGCTACAGCTGCTAACGAGTATGCTGATAAGGTTGCTGCTGCTGCTCAGACAGCTGCTGCCCAGAAGGCTTATGACGATGCTAAGGCTTACGTAGATGCAGAGGTGGCTAAGGTTACTGCTGCAATCCCAAGCGAGGCTGCTATCAAGGCTATTGCTGATGCTTCAGCTGCTGCTCTCGACGAGGCTCTCGCTACTGAGCTGAAGACTTGGGTTAACGAGCAGATTGCTGCTATTGACGTTGAGGGCCAGGTTGAAGCTGCTGTTGCAAAGGCAATCGAGAAGATTGATACTGCTGCTGACAACGTTGCTGCTATCTGGAGCGCTGTAACAGCTGTAGACCTTATTGTATCTAATAAGTCTGAGGAAGGTGCAGAGTTCAATAACAACAACATTCTGAAGCTCTACACTGGCACAATCGGTGACAACGCTCGCTTTGGTAATCAGTCAAAGCCTGAGGCTGAGGGTGCTTATGACTTCAAGAAGGGTGAGGAGATTGAGTTCGACAACAATCTGCTTATCCGTGTTACTCCTGCTAATGCTAAGCTGACTGCTGACATGATTAAGATCATCGACTCTAAGGGTAATGATCTGAGCAGCATTATTACAATCGGTGAGCCTGAGGAATTTACAGACCTGATTACACGTGGTGAGAAGACCGGTCTTTGGACTGTTCCTGTATATCGTATTAAGGATATTAAGGACGAGGCTATTGAAAAGGCTACCCAGGGCAATGCTAAGGGTGAGGGTCAGATTGCATACGCTATCGCAATCAACAACACTAAGGATGTTGAGGGTCGTAACGCTGTTTCTCAGTTCGACATCTATGTAAACTATGGTGACTATACACCTGCTGTAACTTATGACTTCAAGGTTGGTGGTGTTTATGCAAGCGCAATTCACAACCGTTGGACCCCAGCTGGAGAGATCAAGGCTGAGGACGGCTCTAAGCTGACTAAGGCTTCTGAGGACTTCTATCCAGAGCTCAAGTGGGCTAAGGCTGATGATGATGTTGTTATCCCTGCTTATGCTCAGATTAACAACGCTACCGATACTGACAAGGAGAACAATGTAGCTTATGACCTTGCTGATGCACGTCAGGGTATCAATGTTGCTGATTTCTCTGTTAAGGTTGGTCAGCCATTCGCTATTAGCAACTTCGAGCCTGTAAACGTTAAGGGTGACGACACATTCGTGAAGTCATACTATGTAACACTCGACCGCAACAACGCAATCGAGTCTGATCCTTCTGAAATCCGTGCATGGGATAAGTATGACATCCAGGGCCTTGACAAGGTTACTCCAGCTTCTAAGAAGCTCACCATCACCATCAATGAAGGTGATTCTGATCCTAACGGTGATGTTATCGGTTTCCGTCTCTTCGCTGTTAACTACGATGGTACACTTGCTGACCCAGATGGTAAGGCATTCTATGTACAGGTAGGTGCTGCTGAGGACAACTCTGCAACTATTAAGGAGCTTGTTTGGAACGCTTCTTCTGATGCTCCTATGGCTCTTGTAAAGGGTGTTCAGGTTGCTTTGTCTGCTGCTAACGTTGCTACTGCTTTGCAGAACTATGGTACTGCAACTGTAGATGCATCAGACTTCAAGAAGCTTACTATTAGTGCTGCTAACGGTGTAACAGGTGAGGCTACCTTGACTGACGCTGACACTGACGAGAATGTATCTGACGACTTCAATGCTGCAAATGATAAAGTATTCTATGCACTGCTTGACAAGAATGGTGCATTGGCAACAAACTGGGCTGACATCGCTTCTATCAAGGTTGCAGTAAATAATCCTGGTCAGTTCGTAGATGGCAAGACTGTATCATTCACAATCAATGGTACTGATGCAAATCGTTATGGACGTCTGGTTAACAAGCTGACTGTTACAATCAAGAAGAGTCTTGCTACAACCATCGAGGGTAAGTTCACTTTCGCTGACGGTGTTAAGCCTACAGCTGGTGTTCTGAATATCATGCTCTATCCTACAAATAATGCTATAACAGCAGTAAATTCTTGGGCAGCTGGTGTTGCTTTACCTGGAACTCTTTATGGTCAAGCAGATTTGACTGGTTATGGTCGCTATGGTGATAATTCTGATGCAGAACGAGACAAATTCCAGTGGGTATTCTCTGGTGCTCAGCGTCCTGATATTAAAGCTGCTGCAAAGGCTATTGCCGCTTTGAAGGACACACCTAAGGCTGCTGGTGATGTTGTCGTTGCTTACGGTGCTGTAGCAGCTACTGCAGTTGCTGCTCCTGCAAAGAAGTATTCTGGTGGCGCTTCTGAGGCAGCTCTTCCTGCTGCTGGCGTAGCCTATGCCGCAAATGCCGCTATGCAGGGTACTAATGTAGGTACAGCTGCAACTCCTGCTAATATTACAGCTTATCCTGGTCGCTTTGTCCTGCTGCTGAACGTATCTGATTTTGATGCTGCTAGTCCAGAATCTGCTGCAAGTGCAGGTGACGGTGTTGACGCATACTCAGTTTATACTGAGGATGCCGCAGGTAATAAGGCTCAAAGTGCTATTGGCTCTCAGAAGAGTGTTGCTCTTGAGTACAATGTTGGTAAGATTTCCTTGGAGAAGACTGCAGCTGGTGCAGATAAGGCTCAGAAGGACTATTTCCTCACTGCATGGAGCGGTAAGGCCAATCTGACCTATGAGATTGCTGATGCATTCCAGACTTATCCGTTCAATGAGTATGAATATGCTACAGCAGTCAAGACAGACGGTTCAGTTCAGACTAAGGCAACTTCAAGCGACATCTATGTTCAGTTGGTTGGTGGAATCAATAACAACGCCAAATTCCAGGTTGTTAACCCTGGTATCTATGCAACTGACTACGGTTTGAGAGGTGCTGCTGCAGGTGCTGCTACTGGTGTTTATGCTGGTATCGACATGGGTTGGTTCGATACTACTGCACCCAATGCATGGACCGATGGTGCCGTTACAGTAAATACTGGTTTCAGTATCCTTGATTGGGTAAAGGGAAGCAACAGCATTTACAGCACAGCTTATCTCACACTTGTTCCTGGAAACTACCTTGCTACAGGTTATGAATTGAATACATATAAAGGATACGCTTCAACTCCTGCTATAATGGATTTATCTGCTGCTCATATTTTCCGTGCAGAACTTATCAATGCTGCAGGTGTTGAGAGTGAGTACTATTATGCAAGTGTATCAGATGCTGGTTTACTTAAGATCCAAGCTCAAACAGCTCCTCCAACAATGTTGTTCAAGACTACACTGACTTTGAATGTCTATGTAAAGGACTGCTTCGGTATCGAGCATAAGATTATCACAAAGGACATCGAGTTCCGTCCATAAGCTGTAATAATTTAGAATTCTAAGAATTGAAAATTAGATTCTAGATACTGATCCCAAGGGGGAGCTTCCTAATACGGGGTGCTCCCCCTTTATTTTAAAATTAAAAATAACGAAATGAAGAAAATTTTTCTTGCATTAGTTGTTCTGTGCGGAATGGCAGTAGCCTTTGTAGGCTGTGAGCCGGAATTAAAGAACGCTCGTGGACAGGTGAAGTCAATTGAGATTTCAAATGACACACTCAAGTCGATGGTTCTTATCATCGATGGACAGGACAAAGTTGTGAATCTCACCGCAGCTAAATTCCAGAATGGTATTGCCATACAGGGTGATAGCGTTATACTCGATTATATAGATGGTCGTGCTGATTCACTACGTGGGCTTGTTGTTACTGTTCTTCCTAAACCCGCACACTATTTCGAGCCCAGCGACACGTTGATTACTCGTGATTCAAAGTCTACCGCTGACTCGATTCAATAAAAGTATAAACAGAAGTATAACATTTAAACATTTAGTGAAATGAAGAAAATGAAGACTCTGATGGCTGGTATGCTGCTTATTTTTGCAGCTTCAGCCAATGCCCAGGCCACCTATGAGGCAGCCGACGGCACAAAGTATGAGTTCCAGAAGCACGCCTTCCTGAATATCGAGGCTGGTGCTCAGTACACTCTCGGTGAGGCTAAGTTCTCTAAGCTGCTGTCTCCAAACATCCAGCTTGGTCTTGGCTACCAGTTCACTCCAGTATTCGGTGCCCGCATCCAGGCTAACGCTTGGCAGAGCAAGGGCGGCTGGAACGGTTTCCGCACACAGGTTGGTGCAGAGCCATACACAAACGACTTTAAGTACAAGTATGTTGCTCCTGGTCTGGACTTCATGTTCAACCTCAGCAACCTGTTCTGTGGTTGGAATCCTAACCGCGTGTTCAACCTCACCGCATTCGTAGGTGGTGGTGCAAACATCGCTTGGGGTAACGACGAGGCTAACGACATCGCAAAGAACCTTCAGAACCTGAACGCTTACAACCTGGAGTATCTCTGGGATGGTTCAAAGGTTCGTCTGTTCGGTCGTGCTGGTCTTGAGGCTGCTTTCAAACTCTCTGATGCTGTAGCTCTCACCGTTGAGGGTAATGCTAACATCCTGAGCGACAAGTACAACTCAAAGAACCACAGTGGCGGCAAGATGAAGGCTGACTGGTATTTCAACGCTCTCGTTGGTCTGAAGATCAACCTTGGCAAGACCTACAACAAGATTCTGCCTCCTCCACCAGCTCCAGAGCCAGAGCCAGAGCCAATCGTTGAGCCAGAGCCAGAGCCAGCTCCTGCTCCAGCACCTGCTCCAGTTATCGAGCCAATCCGTCGTGATGTATTCTTCCTGATCAACAAGACTGAGATCCGCACTGAGGAGGCTCAGAAGGTTAAGGACATTGCTGACTACATGGCAAAGTATCCAGAGTCAAAGGTTGTTGTAACCGGTTATGCTGACGCAGGAACAGGTAACGACAAGATTAATGATCGCCTCGCTGCAGGTCGTGCTGACGCTGTTGTTAAGTCACTCGTAAATGACTACGGAATTGCTCAGGATCGTATCACATACGATTCTAAGGGTTCTCGTGTTCAGCCATTCGCTGAGAACGACCTCAACCGTGTAACTATCTGTATTGCAGAATAAACCTTAATCATCAGAGCTCCCCAGCGACAATGCCGGGGAGCTCCGTTTTCAAATGGAAAAAGACAGAATCACGTTAGGAGAACTGACCAATGACGGTCAGACAATCCACCTCTATTATGATGCCATGACTGGAGTATATCTGGCATTCGGACTGTCGGCATTCTACACAACGATGCTGACAGAACCGGGGCAGTCGTACTCTGACGAGATGCAGATGCCGGTGACACTGCTCCATCAGGAACATATTCAGGCACTGAAACAAAACCTTAGAATGATAAAACACCAAGAGACACAATACTATCTTTTCAAGATGGATACTGCCATCGGAGAGACAGGCTACGACAGCTGGGCATACCAGTTGCGCCTGCAGCAGTCATGGGGCAGTCAGGGGGACAGGCGTTCTGTGGCGTTTAGCCCAGACGCCTGTCCCCCTGACTGCCCCTGACTGTCCAGCTGTGTTATGAGGAAAAAAAATGTATAAAATCTGTTCACCGTGTGAAAAATTATTTGTATATTTGCATTGAGGAGGCGACTAACCGCACCTCACTGTAATTATGGCAAATATTATTATTCATTTATCGAAGGAAAACGTTCAGGATTTAATCAAAAACCGCGATATCATCGTTGGTTCAGACAAGAAAGAAGTAAGGTTATCTGTCACCGTTCCACCAAACTCTCCGAAGGGATCGGTGTTCGATCTTTTCAGGGAACATATCAGCAAACTGAAACAGAACGGCTGCCTCAGGACTGCCGAGACTTATACTGCTACATTCAACAAACTGCGCAGGTTCTGTAACAACAAGGATATCGCCCCCAGTGACATCACTCCGGAACTGATGGGAAGCTTCGAGACATGGCTGAGAAACCAGCAGCTGGCGAAGAACACCTCGTCTTTCCATCTGCGGAAGGTGAAAGCCCTGTATAATAAGGCTGTGGAGCGGGGACTTACTGTCGATGTCCATCCCTTCCGCGACGTGTATACCGGCATCGACAAGACACAGAAACGGGCCATCACCATCGACGACATACGACGCATGAAGAGTCTGGTGCTCGACGACCCCATGGATGCCTTCGCCCGCGACATGTTCATCTTCAGTTTCTGCACGCGCGGGATGGCGTTTGTGGATATGGCATATCTCAGGATGGAGGATGTGAATGACGGGATTCTGACTTACAGGCGCAAGAAGACGGGGAAGCTGCTCTCCATCCGTTGGGAGAGCTACATGCAGGAGATTGTAGAGCGCTATCCCTCGAAGACGGGGTTTTACCTGTTGCCGATTATCCATTCGCTCAACGGGAAGGAGCGTAATCAGTACCGGCATATACAGGCGCTGGTCAACGAGTCGCTGAAGTACGTGGGACAGCTGGCGAAGATAGACCAGAAGCTCACGATGTATGTGGCGCGACACTCCTGGGCCTCGATAGCCAGGGAGATGGGCATACCGCTGAATGTGATCAGTCACGGCATGGGGCATAGTGACGAGAAGACTACGGAGATTTACCTCAAGTCGGTGGACATGACGGTGGTGGATGATGCGAATCGCGACATCATTCGCCGCCTGGAGTAAGGCAGTCAGGGGCAGCAGTCAGGGGGACAGGCGTCTGGGGGCAGTCAGGGGGACTGGCGTTCTGTGGCTATAAGCCCAGACGCCTGTCCCCCTGACTGCTCCCCCTGACTGCCCTGACTACCTATTACGATACTCCTGACAGTCTCGTAATTCATGCCTGTAACACGGGAAAGTTGCCTTGGGCTGGCTGGAACATAAGGCAAAACCTCCCGAATGACGTCTTTTTTCCTTTCTAATGTCAGAAGTTGAAAATCCGAGATGCTGCGCAGACCACATGCTTTGATTACGGCGTCCCTGACTTCAATATCGGGTATCAGACGCTTTTCGTTGACTTCCATGCATCCGCAATCGCCTGACACAGGCATATCGACCCATGCGATGAGTTCAGCAAACGTGTATTTGCGAATTACGGGATCCGTTGTGCACACATGGGTTTCCCCTAAGTTCAGATAGTCATTCTTCCAGGAACTGTAGTCATAGTCTCCGGCCGAATTCGCCAGACCGGCCTTGACCGGGTTTTGATGGATATACCGTATAAGTACGATAAAATAGGCCTCATTGTTGCAAGGTTCGCTTCTGAAGCGGTCCTGAAGCAGATGACCAACGCGTCCGTACTTCATGTTGTAATAGCGCACGTAAATGTCTGCGATGTACTTGACACACTGTCCTAAAGTCCATTCGTTCTCCTGAATCAACAGGTGCACATGGTTTGGCATGACGCAGTAGGCATAAATGTGGCAGGTGCATATTTTCTTACGCATCCCGTCTGGTGTCGTTTCTGTCATTTTGGTGAGTGAGGAGAGCGTTTTGATGATCTTCATGTAGTCTTCCGGCTCTTCAAAGATGTCCTGACGATTAATACCGCGTAACATGACGTGGTAGATTCCTGTGGTACTTTGTTCTCTTGCTGTGCGTGGCATAGTAAAAAGGAATTTAAGTTCAACAATACAATTTCAGGGGCAAAGATAGGCATTTTTTTCCATTCCTCCAAATTTTTCAGGCATTTTTTGCGGTCAGGGCAGTCAGGGGCAGTCGGGGGGACAGGCGTCTGGGCTGAGCGCCCCAGACGCCTGTCCCCCCGACTGCCCCCGACTGCCACCGAAAGAAAAATGGAATTTCCTTTGGTTTTTCGCTTAATTTGCATTATCTTTGCAGCGGAATGATATAACGAATCGTAATTATGGCAACATTAGCAATATCAGAAGACGTAACGCTGTCTTTACCCAATACAGATATTAGTTTTCTTCGTACATTGTCGAAGAAAATGGGGTGGACCATGAAAGTTCACCGCAAGAGTGGTATCGAAAAGGGGCTTGAGGATTTACGTAAGGGAAACGTATATCGTGCTAAGAACTCTCAAGATTTGGTCAAACAAATCCTTGGCTAAGCGTTATGTATGAGGTCGTTTATACCGGACAGTTTAAGAAATCTCTTAAACGATGTGTCCGTAGAGGTCTTGATATTACAGAGTTTACTGCTGTATTGGATCTCTTGCAAGAAAAAGGATGTTTACCTTCTGAATATCTTCCTCATAAGTTACAAGGGAAATACAAAGGATGTTGGGAGTGTCATATAAATCCAGACTGGTTAATGGTGTGGAGGCAAAACGACCAACTACTAGAACTTATTCTTATCGATACAGGATCTCATTCTGACTTGTTCGGATAAGACGTGATAGTCAGGGGCAGTCAGGGGGACAGGCGTCTGGGCTCAACGCCCCAGACGCCTGTCCCCCTGACTGAGGTCGATGGCGAGGGAGAGGCCACCGAAGAAATCGCGGGCGTTGAAAAGGCCGGCCTGGAGAAGGATGGCGGTGTTGGGACCGGCAAAGGGAAGGGGAATCCTGCAGTCGGCTCCGGCATTCACCTCGTTGCCAGTCCACTCTGCAATGACACGCAGATGACGATAGAAAGCCGGTTGGAAGGTGAGTCCACCAATGAGTCCGTCCCATTTGCGGTTATAGTCGCGCTTCCACTTACGATAGCCTAAGTGAGTGCCAATAAGATTCCCGCCCAGATCGAAATGCTTCGTTGCGGTCAGATAATAGTTGCGGAAATAGCCACTGCCGGTCTTTCCGTCATCCCCGCTACCCCACAGGTCATCGCTTCCGATAACTACCGAAGGCCAGTATTTCCCCTCTTTCAGCGGTCTCAGACGGGCGGAGAAATGGCGGTCCTTGCCGTTATACCCGACCTCATCGCTGGAACCGTCTTTATGCAGTTTCCAAAGCACTCCCGTGACACTTACCTGGACCCACTCGAAGGGCGTGAAACTGAGATAATACGAGGCGGAGTTGAACTTCTCCCCATCGCAGGTCATACTCTCCGGCATCATCACCTTAGGCATGTAATGCGCTCCGACCCGTATGACACCCGCAGAGTCCATATCGGCCGACGGCACGTGCAACAGTCCCTCTGTAGCTGTATATTGCTGGGCATGAACGAGCGTCACCGCCATCAGCAACAAGATGATATTGAGAATCCTTTTCGCCATAACTTACTGATTCTGAGCGCTGTTGATACCCCAGGGTACGCTGACCGGATATTCCCGCGCGTTCTCTTCCGGGTCTGTGTGATACATCTGCATGGTGACCTCGTCCTGTTGGCCGTTGTAGCCCAGACTCAGGTTGGATGCGGGTCTGAGCACAAATTTCCTGTCCGACTTCTTATACGGCGGGAGCATCACGACAATCTTGAATCCTGCCGTCTGTTTCCTGTCATATACGGAGAACATGCCCGAGATCTTATGTTTGTAGAAGCTGTTGGGCGATGCCTCGTGCAACTGTGCGAAGGCTCCGATGGTGACGTGCCGGAAATGGCGCATCACATCGAGTTCCGAGCCCCAGATGCCATCGACATACCGTCCTCCCGAGAGTCTTATCTCCGTCTGCCAGGGATTGAGCCAGAAGTTGACACCTGCGATACCCGACACCCTCCAGTCCTCCCCGAAGTCAGACTCGCTGCTCGGGCAGTCAGGGGGGCAGTCAGGGGGACAGGCGTCTGGGCTCGACGCCCCAGACGCCTGTCCCCCTGACTGCCCTGACTGCCCTGACCACTTGAAGCCCAGAGCCCATCGCATCGTAACCCCCGCCTGTGCGGTGAGCATCAGCCAGTCGGTCACGGGGTAGTGCCATTTCACATCAAAGCCCCCTCGTTCCTTATTGAAGAGACCAGCCGACAGTTTCACGTGCTGCCTTGCCGACTGCCAGTGGAGCTCCTTCGACACCACGGCCATGTTGAGTCGCCACATGCTGTAACGGTCCAGATAGCCATCGTTGATGATCGGCACCCACAGTTGTCCAGCCACCTGCCAGTCGTTGCCCAAGTGCCATTTCACCCCTGGCGTGAGGTTCAGCAGGATGTCGTAGAGGCGGTGGAAGTTGACGTCGGCATACTCCATCTCCGCCCCGCAGAACAGTTCCACCTGACCTTTCGGGGCCTGGGCGCGGCCTGTGAGGGCGACGAGCATCAGCAGGATAGTGACGATTTTCTTCATACTGGGTACAAAGATAGTGCAAATCTGACAATAAACCAAAAATTCTTGGGAAAATTTGGCTGTCTCGAAGAAAAGTAGTACCTTCGCGGCCGATTATGAGTGAATCACAGACAAGTAAGGTAGAATGGTATGCGATGCGCGTCACCTATCAGCGTGAGGTGAAGGTGAAGGCGGTGCTCGACGAGATGGGTGTGGAGTGTTTCCTGCCCATGAAGACCGTGCTCTCCGAGAGGGGCGGTCACAGGCACTACGAGACCATTCCTGCTGTGAGCAACCTTATCTTCCTGCATTCCACACGTGCGCAAATCACCGAACTGAAGAACAGTTACGGAGAACTGGCACCGTTGCGCTATATCATGACGTATCCTTTGGATGGCACGCGTCCCCGGCCTATCACTGTGCCTGAGGATGCCATGCGCAACTTCATGCGTGTGGCGTCGCATACTGACGACAGTGTGATGTTCCTTAATCTGAGCGATGTGCAGGGCAAGGAAGGGCGCAAGGTGTTGATCACTCAGGGTGAGTTTGCCGGTGTCGAGGGCTATGTAAAACGCATCAAACAAAACAAGCGTGTCGTGGTGCAGCTCAGCGATCTCGCCGCTGTAGCCATTAGCTTCACGCCCCCGGTATTCCTTAAATTCCTCGAGGGGTAGGCAGTCAGGGGCAGTCAGGGGGCAGTCAGGGGGACAGGCGTCTGGGGCGATGAGCCCAGACGCCTGTCCCCCTGACTGCCCAGACGCCTGTCCCCCTGACTGCCTAGCGATTGCGATCGAGGGTGCTGTAAACGGAGTTGTTGGATTTGTACTCCGGGACGATGTCTTTCATCTTACGCACGATGGTCATGCCATCGGCAGATGACGAGGCGAGGGAGATGAGTTCGGTGACGTCCTTCTCCACTGTCTCGTAGTCGTACTCGCGCACCTTGGCGATGCGGATCTTCTCGTGGAACGACGGTTTGGTGTTCTCCTCGTCGCTCAGCACCTCCTCATAGAGCTTCTCTCCCGAGCGCAGGCCCGTGTATCGTATCTCCACCCCCTGTGCACCCGACAGACGTATCATCCTGTCGGCCAGGTCGGCAATCCTCACCGGTTTACCCATGTCGAAGACGAAGATCTCTCCGCCCATGCCCTTCGTACCCGCCTCGAGCACCAGTTCACAGGCCTCGGGGATAAGCATGAAGTAACGTATGATGTCGGGATGGGTCACTGTGACTGGTCCGCCCGCCTTTATCTGTTCGCGGAAGAGAGGGATGACCGATCCGCTGGAACCGAGCACATTTCCGAAACGAGTCGTGACAAACTGAGTGCTGCCGCGACGCAGGCTGTTGTTCAGGCTCTGTACGTAGATCTCACAGATACGCTTCGAACAGCCCATCACGTTCGTGGGGTTCACGGCCTTGTCGGTCGACACCATCACGAACTTCCTCACCCCGTAGCGCACGCTCAGGTCGGCCACAACCTTCGTGCCTAACACATTGTTCATCACCGCCTCTCCCGGGTCGTCCTCCATCATCGGCACATGCTTGTAGGCCGCAGCGTGGAACACGTAGTCAGGGCGGAACGAACCGATGAGGTCTTCCATGCGCACCATGTTGGAGATGTCGGCCACGACAGTACGACACTCGATATACGGCCATTCGCGGGCCATCATCAGACGGATGTCGTGCTGCGGTGTCTCTGCCTGGTCAACGAGCAGCAGTGCCGAGGGTCGCAGGGCGGCAATCTGTCTTACCAGCTCCGAACCGATGGAACCGGCCGAGCCTGTCACCATCACACGACGGCCCTTCAGCTGTTTGCCCACGGCAGCCATGTCCACCGATATCTCCTCACGCGGCAGGAGGTCCTCCACGCTCACCTCGCGCAGTGCGAGTCGGCTCACGTCAGTCTTTCCGTCCCACTCCATCTCGCCGGCCGACATGTAAATCTTCACCCCGGCCTTGATGAGCAGGTCCTGCAGCTCCTGTTCGTTGCGGAAGTCACCGTTGCGCAGTGGCGATATCAGCACCGCCTCGATGTCACGTCGCCCCAATGCCCCGCGCACCTCGTCGAGTGTCTCGTACACCTTCACGCCCATCAGACTGTGGTGGCCGTAGCCCTGTTCGTGGGCGATGAAGCCGCACAGCTGGAATCGGGCGGGGCGCTGGGTACGGATGTTCTTCGCCAGTCCCACACCACCATCCTGCACACCGTAGATGAGTGCGCGCATGGCCCTTCCGTCAGATGCCGAGAGGTCGTAGAGGCTCTTCACGAGTATTCGCATGCCCCACATCAGCACTGTCGCCACGGCGTAGGTGCCTATCAGCTCACGAGTCGACAGGGGGGCCAGCAGACCGTCGGGAGCCTGGTACATCGGGTAGTGGATGGCGATGCCGATAGCCAGGGCCAGCATGTTGGCGTAGCCCACGCGTTCGAGGTCGACAAACGACGAATATCTCACGATGCCCGAATACGTGTGGAAGATACGGAACGATACGATGCTGATAATCAGGTAGATACCCAGCGAGCGCATCAGTCCCGGGAAACTGTCTAGTGTCGCGTAGCCTCCGTGGAACAGCCAATACACGACGATGGCCGACGCGACGATTATCACGCTGTCCATCATCAGCACCAGCCAGTAGGGAAGCGATTTCTTCGAAAAATACCAGCCTAATATATTTCTGAATGACTTCATATCTCTATAACACTTTTAATTGTCTCAACGATATATCGCACGTCTTCATCACTCACGCACGGTCCGGTAGGCAGGCACATCCCGACCTTGAAGATGGACTCCGAGACGCCATTGATATATGCCGGGGCATCCTTATAGACCGGTTGTTTGTGCATCGGTTTCCAGACGGGCCTTGCCTCGATACCGGCCTGGTCGAGTGCGATGCGCAGAGCCTCCACGTTGTCATTCGGCTGACAGTCGGTAACGGTGCTCTCTGCCGCATGAATCACTCCCGCTGCTCCACCCACAGCCCCCGTAACCATGGTCTTATATGCCTTCTCCTGGCCCTTGATCCTGAGGGTTTCGTCGAGGGTGATGGTGGCGAGCCAGTAGTTTGAGGCAGTCAGGGCAGTCAGGGGGACAGGCGTCTGGGCTGAGCGCCCCAGACGCCTGTCCCCCTGACTGCCCCCCTGACTACCGTGCACCCGAATCCCGGGAACCCCAGCCAGCAGTTCCTCATAAAGCCCCTGCACATGCCGATGGTGCGCGATATGCTCATCCGCCACGCTCATCTGTCCACGGCCGATACCCGCGCAGATGTTCGACATGCGGTAATTATAGCCAATCTTCTCGTGCTGGTAATACGGATAACTCTCCCGATACTGCGTGGCGTACATCATTATCTCCCGCCAACTCTCCTCATCAGGCGTAATCAGTGCACCGCCACCCGAGGTCGTGATCATCTTATTACCGTTGAACGACAGTACACCGTACCTGCCGAACGTCCCCAGCACCTGGCCGTCAAACCTCGATCCGAAGCCCTCTGCCGCGTCCTCCACAACGGGAATCCCGTACCTGTCGGCAATCGCCATAATCCTGTCAATCTGATACGGCATGCCATACAGCGCTACCGGTACGATGGCCTTCGGAGTCCTGCCCGTCTTGGCTATTCTGTCGCGTATTGCCTCCTCGAGCAGCTCCGGATCCATGTTCCACGAGTCCTTCTCCGAGTCGACGAACACCGGTGTCGCACCCAGATACGTTATCGGATGACTCGATGCACAGAACGTGAAACTCTGCACTATCACCTCATCCCCGGGTCCGACCCCACAGGCGATAAGAGCCAGGTGGACAGCAGCCGTACCACTCGACAGAGCGACGACCCGTTTCCCTTGGCCCACGAACTCCTCCAGGTCCTTCTCGAAGCCGTTGACATTCGGTCCCAACGGCACCACCCAGTTCGTATCAAAGGCCTCCTTGATATATTTCTGTTCCAGCCCCGCCTCGCTCATCCGAGCCAGACAGAGGTAAATCCTATTTCTTCGTTTCTCCATAAAATTCCTTTATCGGCGGCAGGGCAGTCAGGGGGACAGGCGTCTGGGGCGCTCAGCCCAGACGCCTGTCCCCCTGACTGCCCTGCCGCCATTCCTTATACCACTCCGCGAAAGCCCTGAGCCCTTCTCTCAGCGTGACCTTTGGCTTGAAGCCGAAGTCGCGCTCCAGGGCCGAGGCATCCGCATACGTCGTTGGCACATCCCCGGGTTGCATAGGCACCAGTTCCTTATGCGCCTCGAAGTCGAAATCCTCAGGCAGCACACCCGCCCGCACCAGTTCCTCCTGCAGTATCTGCACGAAGTCCAACAGGTTCTCCGGCTGTCCTCCGCCGATGTTATACACAGCATACGGTGGGATGGGCAGTCCGTCATCACCGACCTGTCTGGAAGGCGCCCTCTTCATCACCCGCACGATACCCTCCACGATATCATCCACGTAGGTAAAGTCGCGCTGGCAGTTGCCGTAGTTGAATATCCTGATTTTCTCGCCCTTCAACAGCTTGTCCGTAAACCCGAAGTACGCCATGTCAGGCCTTCCCGCAGGACCATAGACGGTAAAGAACCTCAGTCCCGTCGTGGGAATATCATACAGTTTCGAGTAACAGTGCGCGAACAGCTCGTTGCTCTTCTTCGTCGCGGCATACAGCGACACCGGGTTATCCACCCTGTCATCCGTCGAAAACGGCACCTTCGTATTTCCTCCATACACCGAGCTCGATGAAGCATACACCAGGTGGGCAGTCGGGGTAGTCAGGGGGACAGGCGTCTGGGCTGAGCGCCCCAGACGCCTGTCCCCCTGACTGCCCTGACTGCCCCGACACGCCTCGAGGATATTATAAAACCCTATGATATTCGCCTGGATATACGCATCTGGATTCTCGATCGAGTACCTCACGCCCGCCTGCGCAGCCAGGTTAACGACGACATCAAACCCGTACTCCGCAAACAGCCTGTCTACCAGCGTCTTATCGCTGATATCGCCCACCACGGACCGATAATCAATCCCCGCAGGCTTCGCCTTATCCAGTTTCTCCAGACGATACCTCTTCAGTGCCGGGTCGTAGTAGCTGTTCATGTTGTCGATGCCCACAATCGTGCCGCACTCCATCTCTGCAAACAGCCTCTGCACCAGGTTACTACCGATAAACCCCGCATGCCCGGTCACCAGTATCGTCTTATTATTCAGATCTATCTCCTGCATACTCCCATCAAATCGGTTGCAAAGGTAGTGCAAATTAAGCGAAAAACCAAAGGAAATTCCATTTTTCTTTCAGGGCAGTCAGGGGGACAGGCGTCTGGGCTAACGCCGCAGAACGCCGGTCCCCCATGACTGGAATGACCGAAAAAACATTAGATAATCCTGAAGACGCAGGACGTTTCCGTTCAAACGATAATGTGGTAGTAGAAAACGGCATTACCCATGAAATAGTACATCGTCCTCCCTCTTATACAGGGATCCCTTCTTTTATTGAAGATCTATGCAAATTCTTTAACGAAGAAAAAGCGAAGGTATTTATCCATCCTATAATTCGGGGTATCATCATTCATTTTATGATAGCTTATATGCACCCATTTGTTGATGGCAATGGAAGAACAGCCCGAGCCCTTTTCTATTGGTATATGCTCAAACAGAAATATTGGTTGACGGAATACCTATCCATATCGAGAGTTATTGCAAAATCTAAGAAGTCATACGAAAGGTCCTTCCTATATACAGAAGCTGATAATAATGACATCGGATATTTTGTGGCATATAACCTGCGTGTCTTAGGCCTTTCGTTCAAGCAGCTTCAAGGTTATCTTAAACGGAAGCAAGAAGAGAAGAAGGCTGCAAACACGTTCCTGCAATTAGGCGACATCAACGACCGTCAGGCTCAGATTATAAAGATGTTTGTCGACAATCCAAAAGAAGTCATTACGGTTAAGGACATTCAAAGCAAATTCTTTATAAGCGCCACAACGGCCAAGGGCGACATCATAGGACTTATGGACCGTGGTCTACTTAATGAATTTGCTTTTAATAAGGTTAAGAGAGGCTATGTGAGAAGTGAAAAATTTGAAAAAGCCATTCTTCCATTATTGAAGTAATTCTTTCCAATATTTAAAGGATTGGAAAGAATTGGAAAGTTTTAAATGAAGGCAGTCAGACGCGCAGTCAGGGGGACAGGCGTCTGGGCTAACGCCGCAGAACGCCGGTCCCCCATGACTGCCGACGGCACCCAGACGCCTGTCCCCCTGACTATCTTCTCTGTATATTGGTATGCCTTTTCGTATGCTTTTTTATTTGTATAAATGATTCTTGATATAGAAAGGTATTCTGTCAACCAATACCCCTTTTTTATCATATACCAATAGAATAATGACCTTGCAGTTCTTCCGTTACCATCAGCAAAGGGATGGATATAGGCCAATATAAAATGAATGATGATGCCCTTAATAATGGGATGAATAAAGTTATCTTGACTATCACTATTTGCAAATTTACACAAATCATTTATCATCTCGTCAATCTCAGTATATGAAGGAGGGGTGTGAGCGACTCCAGTCAGGGGGACAGGCGTCTGGGCTAACGCCGCAGAACGCCGGTCCCCCATGACTGCCGACGGCACCCAGACGCTGTCCCCCTGACTGTTCTGTCCGTGTAGTCCTTTCCCGACAAAACTACAAATTGCAGCGTTATTATGTAAAATATCGCGTTCTAAAACGCCATTTCTTGTGAAATATCGTATTCTGACGCTATGTTTTTATGTAAAATATCGCG
>Ga0256407_10000810_pt1 | contig 70434 bp, 51 predicted proteins | sample RumenRJG_04DNA_FD_193489 | JGI IMG/M metagenome (GOLD analysis project Ga0256407, IMG submission 193489) | Bovine rumen microbial communities from Lethbridge, Alberta, Canada - RJG_04 | ecosystem: Host-associated > Mammals > Digestive system > Stomach > Rumen | place: Canada: Alberta... | reverse complement strand
CCGAAATCGACGCAAAATCGACGCAAACCCGATTTTCGATAAAGTCGCAAACATCGATAAACAGAGGGACTATCGGAGAATTTGATAGATTGCTTGTGGTTCTGAATGTCGACGGTTCGAGTCCGTCTGGGCACCCTCTAAAAGAAATCCCTGTAAGTCAAGCACTTGCAGGGATTTTCAATTCCAACACCTTCTAATTTTGATGGAACATTGATGGAACATTTTTAAGTTGTTTCATCAATGCAATAGGGCTTGAGTTCACAAAGAGCCATAATAATCCAATCACATTCATCCCTTTATGATTGGTAAAATCAGTTGTTATCATTGGTATTTATATTAATGACCCATTTGCCTTCCTTGCGTCCACCTTCACGAGTGAGAACACCCAATTTCTTCAGTTTGGCAATATCCCTTTCGATGGTTCTCTCATTGACACCTTCCTTTTCCGACATCTTTTCCGACATCTTTTCCGACATCTTTTCCGACATCTTTTCCGAAATTGTCTTTGCAGATAAGAAAGGATTAGCAATTATCATTTCAACTATCACTTTCTGTCTGTCAGTTAGTTCTTTTAGGCCGTCTTTAGGGCCATCTTTTGGGTCATGATTATCTTTACTGGCTATGTCAGCAATGATATTGCCAGCAGCCTCATGGCAGGGGATGGTGATGCGGAAGAAGGTGCGCTCTTCATCTGTGACTACGATAGCACGAGGCGATCCATTGGCCTTCAGCACATTCTGGATGGTGGGAATACCAGTGCTTCGTCCTTCGGTCAACTCCAATTCTTTCAGATATTCGCCCAAACGACGGTTACGATAACGTTTAGAGATAAGCAGTTCACCACGACTGATGTCAGCTGTTGGAATACTGCGGTCTGGCCCGCCTACGTTCTGGATGGTGATACCCTTTGGCTCCACCGTTATCACCACAGGCTCCCATTCCCGGTAGTCGCGATGATATAGCGAGTTGGTAATACTTTCCTCCAATGCCTGGTAGGGATAGGTGTAGAACTTGATGCTGTGGTTATCATTCTTTGGTTTGATGATGGTCTGCATTACCACCATACGATTCAGATACTCCAGCGTCCGCTCAATGATCTGCGTAACAGAACCTGTGATGACAGGAGCCTCGTAGAGATTGTTAGGATTCACTAACCGTCCTTCTGGGAAGAATACGATTTCCACCTGTGTCCGCTTGAAGAACTTGCTGGGATTCTCACAGAACATCATAGCAGCTACATTCCTCAGCATACGGTTTTCTGATGGCCCAACATACAAGTCCATCTGTTCCAAAATCTCTTCCAATGGCCGCTGATATAGTTCATTGGCCAGTTTGCTGCCAACCTTCACCAGGTATTCGCGAAGCAGCAACGTTGATATATCTTCCACTTTGATGTCGGGATTACCCCTTTCATCAAACGGCACGCGACTTGCCAACTCCCGCAGTTCGTCCAGCACCTCACCCTTGGCAATGATGCTACTCGTACCGCTACGAATATAGAAGTACTCCTTACTACCATTCTTCGCTGTCACATTCTCAGGTACAGAATATGGCCTATTGATGCCAGCAGGACACCAAATAACAAGTACCTGTTTTCCATCCACCTCTTCAACGCTCGTTCTGGGCAAATAATACGGTGACATCTTATTGTTATAGCCAACCATCTCCTGAAGGATACCGTCAATCTTCTCAACGGGCACACCTTCCACAGGACGGATAGCCATACCCGTATCGTCATCAGTGTCAACACCTACCACTATATATCCACCGCCAAGATCATCGAAATCATTAGCGAAAGCACATACGCTATGGTATATGCTTGCCGGATTCCAACCCTTCTTGAACTCAATCCTATTGGACTCTATCTTCTGTTTGTTCAACAGGTCTTCTATGTTTATTGCCAGTGCCATATTATAATTATGTTTGCAAAAATACACATTATATTTAATATGTTGTAGATAAAACTAATTTTTCTCAATTTCCTTAAGAACCTTAGCCATCCCGTTTGAGTATGAATTCAACATCATTTTATCAAAGACATCCATAACCTCATCTGCTTTCTCACTCTCTTCGTCGTCCATAAAAATACGATAACAAGTCAGTAGAATTTTGAGTAATTCCTCCTCATCATAATAGGTAATATTACTTTTTCTATCTATCAATTTCTTTACGCATTGATAACATTCATACGGATAATTGTTGCAGCATTTTTCAAGATGCTTAACGATTTCATGAAAGCCATTTTCTATAGAACTATTAAGCCATGAGGTTAGCAATTCCATGAAAAGTTCCATACTTAACTCTGGCATTTTGTCGCACCAAATGAAATAAGAATGCCTAATTTCATCCCGATTGTCATTAGCGAATCTCCGCAAGAAGGCTTCACTTTGTTCTCCATAAGTATCATCAGATAAATGCTTATATGCTAATGGAATGACTTTTCTTATTACCTCTTCTTCATTTTGAGAGAGAATACTTTCAAACATCTCTTTCGAAATATCTTTTGCTTTCTCGTATTGCATTCCGAAAAACATAATCTGAACTAAGATTGGTTTTGCTCGTCTCTTGGAGAGTATCATTCTAAAGTATGGAAGAATCTGTTCAGGGTTGTTACACCAAAACCAATGCATCCTGTTGGAATTTAAGAACAAATAATCTGTTATTGGCCTATTGGCATATCTAAACATGATTTTATTGTAGAGCTCATTGTCATAGCACTCTCTTTGCAGATAAAGCATAATAGTTAATTGATGCTCTATAGAAAGATTATCACAATCCATAAAGAAATCATAGACAATCGCTTTTCTTATCTGTAGTTTTCCAATCTTAGTCAATGATTGTATAGCATGTCCTTGAGTGCTATTAACACCAGCATTCAGCGCGTCATTTGAAATGGACTTGTCAAATTGGTCTTCAATACTCGCATCATATTTAGAGTTATATTCAGAAAGTATGATTCTTTTTAGGAAATCCTCAATTCTATCTATATGTTCTCCTTCTGTGCTTGTGAAATTATCAATGACCTCAAAAAGCCTGTACCCATAACCTTCATTAGACAACTTTTTAAACATGTCCATACTTTTCCAAAGGAGTGGTAATAATTGATCTTTTGGATAATTTGCCATTGTCAAGCCATCAAGACCTGACAATTTGTAAATAGCAGGGATTTGCTCTTCTTCAAATATCTGAAACACAAACTTCTCGAAATAATTGGCACGTTCGCTAACACATTGTTTAAATGCGTCAGCATGAACTCTTTCGTCAAAGTGGCGAAATTTTCCCTTTGCAAAATCCTTGATGCCATAAAAAGATTTCTGCCAAACCTCACATGACATGGTTTTGTATTGTTCAGAAGACATCAGTCCGCCACAGACGACTGCAGCAGTAACCTCATGGTCGGGTTTCTCGTTTTTCCATTCAAACCCTAATCTTCTATCTAACTCTTGCTTTTTGCGCTTTATATTGCTATTTCTCAGATTCTCTGGTATGGCCCAAATCAATTTCCTTTGCTCATAACCTAAATGTGGATAAAAAGCCTCGGTATATGATCTTTTCTTATCTGGTTGCATATCAGAATCCGACTTAAAGTCGTATATAAGTTCCTGGCATAAGGTCAATGTGTCACTATCAATGAACGGGAACCAAGCTCTTAACATCTCCAAGAAAAAATATGTAGCATCACTATAAGATAACAAATCATCCACCAACTTTGTATCTTTAAGAATCGCAATGATATCATCAGTAAACAAGGATGGGGATTCTTTCATTGCTCTAAAAGCAAAGCAATAGCAACTTGCCTCCCTTTGACCCAACAGATATTTTATGTCTGCAATAGCATTAGTAGTTTGATGCTGAACTTGTCTCTTCAACATCTCTCCAAACCATTCATGCAGAGCATATGCATGATGATGCTGATCCATCATCAGGGGGAACACATTGTTATTGTCAATAACATCTCTCCACGAAGGTGTCCTATTTGCATTTATAGCATAAAGTATTCTATCACGTAGAATTGGATAAAAAACTTCGGGGTACTTTTCCTTTAGATGAGTGCAAATCTCCTCTAATGTTGTTTCGACAACTCGCTCTTCATGTTGATTCTCTTTCTTTTGCGGAGTGAGAATATAATCTATCAATTCAGATATGTTGTCAAGCACGAATTGAGGATTAGATGGCAAAGCCCTTTCTAAGAAATCTGCTTTATAATAGGGGGTATCACATAAGACTTTGTACCATTTCGTTACAATACCAAATGTGTAATCAGGAGTTGCACGCAGAATATTTCTGGCAATAGCATTTCGTGTTTTTTCATCCTTTATGCTATCAACCAGCATGAAGACATCTTCTGTACTCTGCTGAACATGATTCCAGAAATATCCATAAACATTCTCATAGACAGCATCTCCGATTCTCATCGTCTTAATCTCCTTAGCAATGAGTGGCGTAATTATCTGATACCATTCCTTATTGTATGTCCGCCTGATAAATGAATAGAACAGCAATCTGTTCTGTACAAACAACTCTTTGATACATTTCTTCTCAAACGGCAGTATGTCCACCCTGTTTGCCAATGCCCACAAAAGCATAAGTTGAATATGATTCCTAATTTTACCGGAAAACAAGATGGCATTTACGTCCTCTTTATATTGCTTCTCGTTTTTTGTTCTCTCATAATCCAAGACGAAATTCACAGTTGAGCGCATAAATATTCCTTGGTGCTTTTCCTTTGCTAGCAAATCTAGAATCAGCGAGCGTTTCTCTTTTTTATAATATCGGGCAAAGGCATAGTCATACATGCTTTGGTGGAAGAATGTTGCCCTATTGTCTATTTGTTCGATAATACCTTCACTAATCAGATAATTCGCTTCTATCAATTCTGACGTATCATAATCCCATTGAGGTGTTAACGTTTCGTCATCATAGATTTTAAGTGCCAAGTCATAGAGGATTCTTTCTGCAACCTCTTTGTTAATCTTTGATTCTGCCAAGCCGATTGTCTGTAGCCACAATTCATCATACAATTCTGTGATAGAATAATAATCCTTTTTCTCGTTCTTTGCATATACTCGGCAGAACAGATTCAAGTGCTGGGGTGTTTGCAGTACTGTTTTCGTTTTATCATCCAGTTCCTTATAAAGACCTACTTTCAGTCTATCAAGCACCTTCTCCACATCTTCTTTCGCCAACAGCCCAAGTTTAATTTTAGGCTCACGTCCTAACAGACATAGTTTAGGGTCAAAATCCAAATCAAAGGAACGGCAAGATACAATAATTCTTACGTTTCCTGATTTATCACCATCAGAAAAGAGTTTAATCAGGGCCGTGATATTTTCTAATTTGCTTCTGTCGCTATTTATGTATTGCGACAATGCATCAATCTGGTCTATAACTAACACAGACCTTTTTTCCTGATTTAAACTGGAAAAAGTATTTCTCAGTAATTCCAAATGTTCATTACTTGAATATCCAACAGGAGTTTGAAGTTTATCCGCTTTAATTGCGAAGCATTTAATACCATCCTTTTCCAGTCTTTGGATGGTCTTTCTGATTACAACGCTTTTCCCCATGCCAGCATTGCCAACAAGCAATTTTACACACGACACTTTTTCTGGAAGTTCATCTTTGACCCATTGGTAAAGTATGCCTATCTCTTTTCTATCAATAAATGAATCCTTTAAGTTGTGAAAATCCGTATTAATCCGTTCAAATGCGAAACGGCTTTCTGACATCACCTCCTCCGTACTCTTCTTCTCTTTTGTTAGCTGCGCAATTTTATCATTGAATATTTGTTTCCAACGGTCAATAGTCGTAGCAACATTCTTGCTTGTTACTATTTCATCATTATGGAATTCATATGTGTGAATTATATTATCTCCCTCATTATTAAATTGTCTTATATAGTTATCAGAAATGTATTTCCAATATATCTTATTCTCATTTGCGTCAACAGAAAAGAAAATACAAACTTCATTACGCATTCTCATGGCGTAAGCTACAAAATAAGCAGGGATCTCAGCTTTGTTCTGTCCCTCATATTTCGATTTATATGTTTTAGCTTGCACAACCAATTTGCCAACAGGACGTTCTTCGTCATCTACAAGTTCAATATAGCCATCAGTATTAGCAGACTTGTCGTGACATTCAACTTTATGAGCAATGGCTTGAGTATGTCTAAAAAGTCCTCGAATACACCAATTTCCGTCTTCATCAAGACGGTCATTGGGGTCTGTTACCTTTCTTGGTTTGAAATACGTGTCTTCTGCCATTTTTTCTGTCTTCATTCAAAAGTGGTTACACACGAATTCTACAAAATCATCTTTTTGTTTATTGTAGTTCTTCCAATCAGGTTCCAAATCATAACAATTACATAACTCTTCATATAATTCGTCCAATTTAGATTTGTCTATAATGTCAGCTGCTTGCTTTACAACATTAAGAAAGCCTATTTCTTTAAATGCTATATTGGGAAACTTAAATGGCAATCTCCTCTTCCCTTCTATTGCCCATGCTGCTCCCATTTCATTTTGACAGACTTCGCTTTTCCTATAATTATCTGAAATCATACACAGAATGTAATCACATCTTTTCATGTTTTTGATTATCTCATTTCTGAAATCATCACCAGTACGAATTGCAGTATGATCTAAGGTGCAAAAGATATCGGCTCTTTTAAAACCACAACCAAGCATCAGTATTTTTTCTATAAATCCATCAATTATAACTTCATCTTCCGATGAATGACTAATGAATATTTTCCTGACAGAATCATTGGGCTTTTCCAGATATATAACATAATTAAGAAGTTCATCTATAGCACTTTGATGAATAACAGGCATTCTGTCATATTGAAGAGTATGCTCTTTTATCTTTGTTGCTATATATGGATATTTCTCAGAAATAGTGTCACATAATGATAAAAGCAATCCTTCAAAAGACTTATTCGCACCAACAACAAAGAATAATGACCGATTTGCCACCATTTGCTGGAAGTATTTTACATACTTATCAGAGAAACTTTTACACTCTATCGCCAATTGGTATATTTTATTACCCATGATTCCTAATTACTTTATTCAGATTGTATTTTTCTGTCAATAATTATACAGTTAATACTAAATTTGTCATCATATCGAATAATTACAAATATAAGTTAACTCTTTGCTCTTTAGTTTGAGGGGCTCTTTTTTGAACGAGCCTCTTGCAATTGTTCTTCTGTTACACGTTCCGTGTCATAACATACAATTTGATGATTCTTATCATATACAATTCCAGCGTGTTGATAATATCGCTTACCAATACGAATTAATTTCCTGATAGCACCACTAACAATATCAATAGAGATATTCAATTCCTTTGCCACAACGATGTGAATTCCCGTTGGCCATGGTTGTCTGGGTAATTTCTCGTCAACTTTTGTAAGCAATTCATCAGGAACAAGCAAAGGTTTCATTTGCTCCTTCAAATCTTTTCTCTTCTTTTTTACTGAAACGTCTTCTACGACAAATTCATTTTTACGATTTAAGATACTTTCATATCCTTCAATACCATAATGTTCTGAAGCTTCTTTTAATAAAGTCATAACATATGATCTTTTTATCAATTTTGTTTTGTCATAGCGAAAATTTATAAATTGGCACGTTTCTAATATCTCTTTTGGAGTAAGTCTTGTATTGTCAAAAGATAGTAAGTCTTGTTTGCTAAAATTAAAACTTCCAAGGAGACGACTTATTGTAACAAAAGCAGTCAACATTCTTGATCTTTTCAGCATTTTTGTTGCTTTTAGGTGCAATTCCTTTGACAAATATTCAGGTATTACATCATCTATTGTTTTCAAGATAAAAGCAATTTTTGGCCAAATTAATAAAGAATCTGATGAGTTATATATTGAATCATACTTTTTCTCATCTTTGAAATACTTTTGTTTAAAATTAGCTGCTCTCTCAGGTACTTTCAAAACCAGACAGATATACCCCGCAGCAAGATACATCATATCAACAATCCTATTATCTTCTATTTCTTGATTTGCATAGCAATTCTTTCTACGTTCATAATAATAACCATGTTGTTTCAAAACATCTTCTATATCTCTTTGTATTTTGTCAGTAGCAAAAAGAGAAGCAACCTCAACTGCAGTTTGATTATTTGTCGAACGGATAATACTGTCACGAATGGCAGAGTCATTTTGTGTTATGATTTTAATCATTACACATCTGTCATCATGTTGAGACTGCGACTCAGTGAAATATCTATAAATTGAATGAGAGGTTTGCAGGCCATTGACTATTTGAATATTCTGTACTCTCAGTTTGGTTCCTATATCAACAGCGGATGTTGCCAAAAATGTAATTCCATTATTAAGCCACCAGAAATCAATGTTTTGATTATGTTCAAGAGACGCCATTATATCTAAATTAACTAGATTATTCCCCATATAATCTCGGACATTAGAATCAAACAAATATGTTCTTAATTTCCCAGAATCATCTTTAATAAAATTATAATAGTCGATGAGATTACATAGGAGGACACTACATTGCTCCTTATGAGATATAACGCCCTTATAAGGGAGAGTTAATTCGTATTCAGGTTTTTTCCTATATAAAGAAAGGACTTCTGAGCTTCCATAAAAATAGTATTCTACATTACACTCGCTAAACAAATCACTAAGCGAATTTTTTAGGTATTCTGTTCTTGCTATGATATTTTCTCCTACGCTATTACTGTCTCCCCTTGACGCATAAAAGAACTTAAAGGATAAACTAGACAACGAAGATGCTGTATTCATATAAGCCTCAACAAATAATTTCCTCTTTTGGAGTAAGTCTTCATTGTATGATGACTTGAAATCTGATGTTTCTAATGACAAATCAAATATTTCTCCAACCGTCGCACACTCGTTGTTAACAACATCTTGCATAAATGTGTCATGATGCTTACATGTTATCACATATACAGTAATTTCTGCATGCCGTTTTGGCCACATAAAATCTGTAATGTCTGTTAGCAGATTCCCATTAACAAATATATAGAAAGAGTCTATGCCACCATCATCTTTACCGTCTATTATTCCAGAAAGTATTTCATCTCTTGACAAATCCAAATCTTTTAGTATTTGTTCATTTGCTAAAAGCTCAAAAACTTCCCCTTTATCTTTAGAAGGATTATTTTGATTGATTCTTTCTTTAATAATATGATCAATAATTACAATGTCATTCTTTGCCATAGGATTTATTGTATATTATTATGTTCGTTATTACTCTTGATTCGTCTCTAAGGGATAAAGTTAAGGGATAGAATTCATTTCACTATCTCAACTTCCCAACTCATTTTTAGGGCAGCGTTAATCTTATCCAAGATCTTCTTTTTATCCTTAGTACTACTGTGGGTGAGGACATATAGACCAGGAGCAGCTTCGCGTTGGGCATGACCATACTTTTTATCCTTTGTTGTGGAAACCACGTTGATGCGGCAGAATTTGACATCCAGCTCTCGAACTTTTAACAAACCTGCCTCAATAATGGCAGAGGTAAAGGTGGTAGCAGCATCGTGTTCCTGAAGAATAGAACCGTCTTTTCTACGGATGCATAACCCAGTCTTTGGAGCAATCTGCGTTCTCTTGTTTTTCCTTGGACCAAACTCCTTGTGTTCCACCTCAGGATCTGCCTCCAGTCGCTTGGCATCAATCAGTTCAGTGATGTTTGTCTTACGTGACAACGATACGCTAATAGGCATTCCAGGGTGATAGTCAACCACCAGAACCAGCTCACGCTGTACCTGCTTTAGAGCAGGTTCAATAGTTTCTGTTACTACCGGAAGAATCTCTTTCTTGATGATGTCTTCTTCCAGTTCACTTACCTGTCTCTCTAAATCATCATTTAGAGAGAGACCTTCTTTCCGCAATGTTTCCATTGCCTTGTATAAATCGCCGAGTCGTGACATATGCTATATAACATTATAATTGTTCTGTAATTCATTTCCTATTAGTGGATTCACAAGTTGTGAAAGTTCATCAAAAGAACTACATTCCTTAAGTTTCAAAGTAGAACTATTCCACCAACCTTCTATATATCGTTTGACATAACCTTCAATGCTTCTACGCGGGAACTCGCCAATTAGACTATCCATCAGTGAACGATGAATGTTTAAATGGTAATTGGTGTTCTTTGCAAATGGCAGCCAAGTTTTGTGTAGTACTTCTTCATCTGCAATATCGATTACTTCTATCTGATCAAGAGGGCGATACTCAGAAGAAAAGGCTTTTAACATCATCTGTTTTGCTTCTTTGTCGCTTTTGGGCGCACTATATCCCCAAATAGTAACAATACAAGCATATTCCAAATAATACTGTAACCTGTTCCAGGCATCTTGAATGTAGATATTCTGTGAATAATCCTTATTCTTAACCGGATAAAGCAATTTCGGTGAAACCAATGGCTTGCCACATTCCGAACAAAATCTGTTTCGATAAGGTTCATAGCGTTTGCAGTCCTCACATACCCCAACTTCAACACAGCTATGCAGGAATAACATCTGAGGCAAATCTTCTGTTATCTTGTTCACCCGATTATAGGCTTGTATCAACAGAGGATCCCAGTTAAACGTTGCTATGCAATCTTTTCTACGAAGTGACAAGATAAGATAATCATAGAGCGTTGGCGCTTCAGGAATCTGCATCTGTCGATAATGACCAACAATGCCATCCTCTATTTGCCTGACTACCTCGGCATATTCCGATTTAGAGGCCAATTCAGAGTAAATGTCTTCAATGTTGTTACTTTTGGTCTCCAGTTTTACACCATCCAACAAACCATCGATCCCGATTTCATGCATAAAGTTTTCCATAACAGGACTCTGGCGACCATATTTATCCCCATAGGGAATGGTTGCCTTTGTCGCTCCAGCACCCAATATAAAAAGATGTGGCCGTGAACGCATTATCTCTGCTAAATCATAATCTTCAAGCTGTTTCATACTCTTCTCGTGTGATAGGTGTCTCTGGGTCTACAATGAGGACTTCATCGTAGGTCAGACCATAAAGACGATAGACCTTCTTGTCTATCTCGTTTTCTAATGAACTTGTATCTGCCTGTGGGGCTTCTTTCTTGTTTTCTATGATGTTTTTTACTACAGTCTCAAAATTCTGAATGTCTTTGGGTATTTTTATTGGAATTTCATTTAATGGTTTCGCATATAGCTCTAGAATATCTCCTTTTCTTTTCCCCATTGTTTTTAGCCAATACAATACAAGCTTAGAATTTAGGATACCCAATAAAACATATATGAATGTTTCATTAAAAGGAATTAGATAAGCGACATCTTTGGATGCAAAGAATGAGGACTCAGAAATAGAGAATATATTTTCTTTACTCCTGTAAGGAGCTACAATTTTCCTGGACGTAAAGTATATTTCCTTCTTCGGAGTAAATAAAACAAAGTAATTCCCATTCTTTAGCCATTTTTTTACAACACTTGCTGCTATCTCATTTTTAAGGAAATTTTCTTTCAATGCAGTAATAATAGGCTTGAATCTTTCAAAATGTTGTTTTAATGATTCTGGCAAATGTATTGGAACACCTTCGTCTTTAACATAAATAAGCCATCGATTTGTTTCGTGTTTTGTATAATACTTCTGAATATCTGAGTTTTTATAGAACGGTTTTATGTATGATGATTCTTCCTTCGTTAAATTAAGAGATCTAAGTTCTTTATCCGATAGGACATATATGCCATCGCCCTTTTTTGCCCCATCAATCCTAAACTTTTCAAGATGTTTATTACTTACAACATCAGACAAAGTTACAATCCCCATTGTGATAAAAGCATATGAAGAAAGTGGGGTACTATGAGCAGATATTTTATCCTCTAAAGTACCGCCATTATTATTAATCTCACAGCTACTTATTATTATATGATTGTCATTATCGGAAAATAGTTCCTGTTTTTTCTTGCAATAAACTTCCGTTTCATCGCTATCAGACCTCAGCATTTTTGCAATTTCTGAATTTGTTTTAAAGCCCCGACTATTAAATTTTATAATAATTGTAGCTTTTTCGCATATGTCTTTTTGCAACATCGTAATCGCATTATGTTGCCCCAATGCAGATTCGAACAATTTTGTTTCTCCGAAATCAATAATTTTATAAATATGATTTTTTTTAATTCTTGTTCGCAATTTTAAAGCCCCTGTTGCAGTATAATAGTAATTTGTGGTTATAAAGCAAAGAACTCCTTTATCGCATATTAAATCTAAACCTTTGTGTATAAAGAAATAAAAATAATCCATCCACCTCTCAAAATACTTTTCTCCCCATGACGTAGCTTGAACTTTGTGGAATATTTCTTCATTTCCTTTAGATCCAATATATGGAGGATTTGCTATGATTATATCAAATTTATCTCTTACATCAAACATCCACTCTGGGTCAAAGAACGATGATGAAATATTTTGGTCAAACATATCCCACGAAGACAATTGAAGAGCTTCTTTATTGCCAACTGCTCCATCAGCCTTTAGCATATTTGCAATTTCAACTCGTAATGAGGAAACACGTTCTTTATATTTTCTTTTTGTCTTAACTGTCTTTGCTCCAAAAATTTTGTGCTTAGCAAGAATCATTTCAGCTTCCTTTATCTTGATTTCTTTTGAATCAAAGAGAGTTATGTCTTTCTTCTCTAATCCAATCAACGTATTAGCTGCCACAAACTTTGCCTCGAGATTTGGCAAAGGACGAATGCCAAAGTTGTCAACAGGATTGTTGTTTGTTTTCTGGTCAACTACCAAGGAGATAAAGAAACGGAGTTTGCTGATTTGGATAGCAATGGGCTGGATATCCACGCCATAGATACAGTTTTCTATCAGGTAGAGTTTGCGGGCATAGTCGGGACGATTGATGCTTTCGTTGAAACTACGCTCGATGTCGGCAACGATTTCCGCACGCTCTTCATCCGTGGCGTTGTGATATGCTTCGGAGGTCTCACTGATAGCATTATTGAGCATCATGTCTTTCCATTGCTCGTTGTTGGGGTCAAGCTGCCCTAGAATATGCACCATCTGCTGGAGCATACCCATCGGGAAAGCACCAGAACCACAGGCGGGATCGAGTACTTTACAGTCATAAAGCGACTGCATAATCTGGCGTTTTTGGTCATCGGTCAGAGTCGGTCCCTCGTCCGTGTATTGAATCAGTTTTCGATATTCTGGTTCCAAGTCCTCACCTACTGTACGTTTCAGGTGAGCCACCAGGCTTTCATCCACCATATATTGTACAATCTCACGGGGCGTATAGAACGATCCTGTTTGCTTGCGGGCTGTTGTCTGCGTCTCTGGGTTGTAGGCTGCCAATAGGTTCTCAAACACTTTTCCCAACAGCTCTGGATCGAGTGACACTTCCTGGTCGAAGGGGGTATTCTCTTCAACGGTGAAGTTATAACGCTTCAGAATGTCAATAATACCCCGTGCACTAACCTTCTTTTTTTTCTTGTCGCCATACCATTCTGAAAGGTCTATATTCTTACCGACCTCATCACCAAAGAATAGAAAGTCGGGTATCACCAACTGGTCGCTGATGGCCTTGCGGTCTGTGAAAGCATCAATATAAATGCCTTTGTCCTTGTCGTCCAAGCAGTCGAACAAACCACCATTCAAGAATGGTACATATTTGTTTGCCAACTCTACAAACTTATCAGGATTGATAAACAAATCCTCATGGCGCATCAACTTGTTATTGTCATAATCGCCACGACCATTGCGGAAACGACGTTCTGAAATGGTATCCTTACCCTCTGGAGTGATAGGACTGTTGAGCATGGCAAAGAAAAGATTTTGCAAGATTCCCTTATAATATTTGCTATCATAACTCTTGCCGAACAAATTTACTATGTCATGAGGTGTAAATCCTTCTATAAGTTCAGAGGCTATATATTGCTCGTCGAAGAACTCGTCTGGCACCAAATGACGCTGCTTGAGGAACCAGACAAAGATGAGTCGGGTTATCAAACGAATCATGGCCTCAGAATTGTACCTCTGATTATCCTCTAACGTCGTCAAGTCGTTGGGGAAGCGTACCACCATGATTGCCCAAGCATACCAGTCGCTGAGTTCCTGATAGAAAGCCTTGGTAAGCACCTCTACCGAGAAACGGTTGCGCAAATCCTCTACACTTATCACACGACCGTATTCATTCAGATATTTGTTAGGGGTGTAATATGCTATACCCTTACCGAGATAATAGGAGTAGCGATGAGGATTGGAGTAGCGGCGACTGATGCGAGAGGAATCTTCCGATTGGTCGAGTGTAATCTCAATCAGCGAGAAACGATAGTTGCTATCGTCATCCTTTGGCACAAAGAACACCAAAGCACGCTCGCAGAACTCATCAGCCAGCAGTCGGAAAGCCTCTTTCGTCAGACCTACACGAGCATCATGCTTTGAACTATGGCGCACTTCGTAAACGACCAAGCCAAGTGACTCACATTCTCCCAAGCGTATTACTTGCTGAGTATATTGGAACTGAACCGGATTGTTTATAACACTTGACTCCTGCTGAAAATCCTCTGGCAGGAAACTGGTTCTCAGAAAGGAGAGAAACTCTGCGCGATTGTATGCTTTATTGAACTCCATATCTCGTATGCTACTTTAATTCTTCTGCTAATATGATTGACTCCTCACCATCATCCACATGATTACATGTTTCGATGATGCGGTTAATATAGTACTCGTCTATCTGATCAGGCAGCTTGTGGTAATCTGCTGGCTTCAACTGATTGATAAAGCGAAGCTCATAACCAGAAAGACCATCATTCTGAATCACCTTCATCAGATCTTTAAGATAATCCGCAGGCAGGGCTTTGCGATTCAACATTACCTTAACCTTTTGCATGGCTTCCAGACGGATTTTCTCGTTTTTGTCTTTGATATCGCTGCTGAACAGGTGGGACTTGGTCAACTGATAGGCAGGCTCGAAAGATTCAGAGAGTGGCGAAGGCTGTTCGGACATCTCTGCTTCGAAAAGCCCAATGGCTTCTTCTGCTGTCAGCTGAACAATCAATCCTTCATCATTACCTATCTTAAAGACGAAGTCGTTACCTTTCTTGCCAAACATTAGGACTCCGCTTCTTGGCTTTGCAACAGAACGGCCAGTACGGGCACGATGCGGCAGTTGCATGGCTTCATCGAAAATCTCTGTTCCCTTGGCTGCATTCAGCAACTTCTGGTACTTAACGTCCCATGAGACCTCTTCGCTCTTGGCCATTTCCTTGCGATATTGTTCTAAGAAGTAGGACTGTATCTCTTCATCCTTTGTCAGCACCTTGGTATCTTCTCCCATGATGGCATGAATCATAGCCATCTTTAGCGTGGAGATTTCCTTGGTACGGGTTTCCGATTCGCCCACATCGGTTGGGAAATAGTTGTAGATATACAACTGGTTGAACACCTTCTTATTAACACGATTGATACGCCCTATACGCTGAATAATGCGGGTCGGGTTGTAGGGTATGTCGTAGTTGATAACGGTTCCGGCGCGATGCAGGTTGTATCCTTCAGAAATGGCATCAGTGGCTACCAGTATTTTATAGTCATCCCGCTGATACTCCTTTTTCTCTCCAGCATTGAAGTTAGCGTTGATGGTGTTCTTGTTGGCTTGAGAAGCATCTGCAGAGGTGTATTTGAATACGGGAAGACCGTATGCCTGCAAAGCCGCACCAAGATAATCGGCGGTATCGGCAAACTCAGTAAACACAATGATTTTTCGCTGGGGGTCCTTAGCAATTTGCTTGTCTAAGATGCCCTTGAACGATTCCAATTTGGGGTCGCTCATGATAGTTCCGTCCTCTCCGAACCATTTCTTCTGTATCTCTAAAAGGAGAGCCATATCAGCCTTGATGTCCTCAACGAAGGACTCCTTGATATACTTCATGTCGATTTCAAAGAAACCACGTTTCTCATACTTTTCGTATGTATCCGTAATGAGGTCGTTACCATCATCATCGGTCTTATAGAAGTCATCAACATCGGGCAGATTACCTTTTTTATAGACAGGCATTTTGCCCTTTCCCTCAATCCATTTTAAGATTTGACGAGAACTACCTATCATATATTCCAATGACATACGGAAGGCATATTCTGAACTTTCAAAGCGACGCACGAGCAAACGACGCATGAATTTTGCAACATTGGCCTGTCGTCCAAACAACAGATTCAGTTCAACACCTGTCTTTTCTTCCAATAGGTCGGAAAGTTCCTGTCTTAATTCCTCTTTAAGATATAAGACAGGAGAGTATCGGGCCGCCTTGAAGCGGTATTTCCCATCGTCCCTGTGTCTGCCTTCATCTTCGCTGATACGGTCAAGCGTTTCAAGATACAGGTCTTTCAGACTACTCAGGTCATAATCCAGTTCTATGGGGTCGTTGGGAATAACCAATTGGATGTTCTGCTGTTTTAAATCTTCTGCGTATTCGGGTATCTCCTTTAGGTCTATACGCGAACGGCGAATGACAAGTGGACTGATAATAGATCGAATCTCGTTAGCAATACGTCCAGCCTCATTTGAAACCTCTGCATCAGTTTTCTTCCCCTCGCGTTGGTCTTTCCGAAGTTGTTTGTAAGTAATAATCAAATCTTTGAACTTGGCCCCCAAATTATCAACCGTCTTCAAGGTAGATTTTGTTGGAATCTGGAAAAGTTTCAACATCGCATAAATGTCATCAGGACGGTTGTTAAAGGGGGTTGCCGTCAACAATATCACCTTATTACCCGAACAAAGCTGGTGCAGAATGGTGTAGTCAATCGTGTATTCGTTACGGTAACGGTGAGCCTCGTCAACAACTATTAAATACTGCTCGTCTGCTTTCACTATTCGTTCGTAATACTTCAAGGCATCTTCAAGTTTTCCTGTGGTGTAGATGGATGCAGTAAAGCCGAAGTCATCACGATAACTGCGCCATTGTTCTTCCAAGTGAGGCGGACAAACCACAAGTGTTCTCAGTCGGAGATTACGGGCAACGGTAGATGCGATGATACTTTTACCAAGTCCCACAACATCGGCTACTATCACACCATTGTGATTCTTGATGGCATTGATGGCCATCTGTACGGCATCCGTCTGGTATTTCAGATTGGAGAACTTGCCATCGGTAATATCGTAAGGAGTCAGCAGGTTCTCTGTTGTGGGGATAGCAAAGTATTCCTTGAGTACACGAAGGTACATCTTGTAGGGGCTATACAGCTTTTCAAACCAGATTCGGTCAATAACCTTCGCGTCGAAGTCATCGATATGATCCTTGTCGGCAATAATCATAGATTTCTCCCAAAGCTCCTCGAAAATGGTCTTCGCATCAGTATATGATTGCTTGTCATTGAAGCGAGCATTAATCTCTACATGACCAGCCAGGCCTTCGTAGGAAAGATTACTGGAACCAGTAATGACAGAGCCTGGGTCTTCACCTCCCTCGTTAATCTCTTCGCGATAGTCAAAGATATACATCTTGGCATGACAAGGCTCGTCGGTCTTTCTGATTTCCAGTGTTCCAGCCTTTATCTTGTCATAGAATAGTTTGAAGGACTCCAGCTTTGGTTGGCTATCAAGGAAATCAGTTTCGTTAAACAGTCTTACGAAATGGTTGTAGTAATCATCTTTGAGTTGACTGCGGGACTTACTGTAGTCGGCTAATATATCTATCTCACGGATGTATTTCGTAATGCGCGTGTCTATATCAAGTCCAACAAGGATGCGTACGTGTTTGTCAATCAACTTTTCGGAAATAAGCTTATATCCAGAGAAATAGAAATACCCTACAAGCACATCCAAAGATTGACTCTTTGGAAGAATCCCGTTGATAATATCAGACAAAAGTTTATCTTTGTTTCTTATGAAACTATTCTGGGTCATACTTCTTTCGTAGAATTTATCAGTTCTTTAATATCCACTTGCAAGCAACTTGCAATCTCTATTAGGGTACGCAAATCTGGCTGCGACGTATTTGTACACCACTTTGAGATGGTTGCAGGGTCTTTCCCTATTTGTTCTGCCAGCCATTTCCCTGTTCTTTTCTTCTCAACAAGAACCACTTTGATTCGATTTATATCCTTTGTCATTTGGCAAATGTATTGACGTTTGACGCAAAGATATAAAAAAAACGGCAAATACGTATGGTAATTGTCGTTTTTGCGGAATTTTTTATTGTTTTTTATGATTCTGCCACTTCTATATTCCCAAGACGGGTATCCCAATTACATCGGCATTCTTGCTTGGGCAAGCGTCCCTTTGGGCCGAGCGGCCATTGCTGCCACCAACGAATGCCCACCTATTGAGAGTCTCATTTCTGATATCAGCAACCCAATGCGTATTATAGCTAATTCCCATTGGTAAAACGAACTGAAACGAAAATTTAGACAAGTTTAGACAGGAATTTTAAGCGAAATTTACTTGACTTTTGAGCAAGATTTTAAGCGAGAATCTTTTGAATCCCCTTTGTTTAGGGCATTTCTCGATTAGAAAATTTACGTGGCGTTAAGCGAGATTTACGTGAGATTTAGACGAGCTTAGACGAGAATTTAGACGGGATTAGACGAAATCTAAGACGAAAAAGAAGTGGAGAAGGAACCTTAGCCTACTCCACCTCTTATATATATAGAGGAAATCTACCAGCCTAAACCTTTCTTCTTAGTGCCATCCCAGTTGGTCAACTCGTCGGCATTGCCATTGCTACCTCCAACGGATTGTCCTCTTATTGACACGCACATTTCAGAAGCCAGTTGGCCGATGCGAAGTACAGCTGTGTCCCACATGAACTGAGAGATTGAACCAATGGTCTCTTCTGCCATTTCAGCGATGCCACTGACAGCAGTTGCGCACGTCGGAGCATGTTCAGTCAGTTCGGACGGCAAAATTCAGTCAGCTGAATGAGGCGATTTTGGCTTAAGTTTCTGGAGTTTCTCGAATCATTATACTACCCATCTGCTTCCTTGGGGCCACCTTCAGACTCTCACCACCCTTCTTACCTCCCACCATCCCGCTTGAATCCTACCTAAACCCATAGAGTTGGTATAGAGCTGGTATAGAGTTGCTATAGACATGCTATAAACTTAAATCAAACAAGTCTCGTTTCTCTCGTCTCAATAGTATCTTTACTACGTAAAGATAGTTTTTGCAAGACACACATTTCTTTGCAAAGATACACATTTTCTATAAAGATAACGTCAATTATTACAGAATAATTTGCAAAATTCTTTTTTCATACTTTACTTCGTGCTATTGTCGCGCTGAGACGGACTTCTTCATAATGACTCATGTTTCCGCCTCCGTCCCAATGGGGATGGACGTGGAAATTTTGTCGTTATCATATAAAGAAGCCCGGCTTGCAAATTGCAGGTCGGGCTTTGATTTTGTTTTGAGTCAGCATGTTATGAGACCTCAATGGCCTTGGTGACTTTCTCCTTCGGTTCGGTCTTCGGCATGGTGATGGTCAGGATGCCGTCCTCCACCTTGGCTGAGATCTTGTCCTTCACAACATCGTCTGGCAGCACGTAGTTCTGCTCGTAGTTAGAGTAGCTGAACTCACGGCGCAGATAGTGATGGTGCTTGTCCTCATGCTTGTGTTCCTGTTTGTTCTCAATGGCGATGGTGAGGTTGCCCTCGTCGTTGATGGCTACGCGGCAATATTCTTTCTTGATGCCTGGAGCTGCAAGTTCCATTACATAGCTCTTGTCTGTCTCCTTGACATTGACTGCGGGTGCTGTACTGTTGGCACGAGGCATAAAATCAGTGTTAAAGAAATCATCAAACATTGTTGGGAACCAACCATTGCTTTTCATTAATCCGTTCAACATAATCAATACCTCCTAATTATATTTTTAAATTTGACATTTTGTTACTTGATTGCCTCTGCTTTCGCTTCGGTTCTCACCAACAGGTAAGCAAAGTACATGCCTATGGAAAGAATCCATGCCAGAATGACAATCCCAGAAGTCAAACTGGCACGGAATTTAAACTCGATTAAACTATACTGACAATTTATTAAACTCGGTTAAACATTGGGAGTCACTTGTTATTTTCCACCCACTTCTGCATGTCTGTCTTAGATGTGCGATTCAGCAGTATGCCCTCTTTCCAATTCAGATTGGAATAAGCGGCTTTCAGGTCTGTGCAGGCCTTCTTGATGCTACTTCCTCCTGACGTTGCAAAGGGGATGACGGTCTTGCCGTTGAAATCGTAGGCTTCCATAAAGGTGTTGATAATCGTCGGGCAGGTGTACCACCAAATGGGGAAACCGACATAGACGACATCGTAGTCCTTCATGTTTGTGAGTTTGCCTGTGATTGCAGGACGGGATTTCTTATCCTGCATCTCCACCGACGAACGACTCAGCTGTTCTTCAAATTGTTCCATTGTTTCTCTTAAACTTTGTTGTAAAACGAGGCAAATTTACTCATTTCTGCCCGATTTTCAGTACTTTTGTGCCAACAATTAGGATTGTTTATGAAGATATGATAGAAATTGGACTAAAACATACGAGCGAATTGACAGTAACAGAAGATGTTATTGCAATAACTGTTGGGTCTGGAGACTTGCCAGTTCTGGCAACTCCTATGATGATGGCATTGATGGAAAATGCTGCTATGCTTGCCGTTGCTGACGAACTTCCTGAAGGTTGCACAACTGTTGGTGGTCATATCGAGTCTTCCCATCTGAAGCCCTCAAAAATTGGTAATGTGGTTAGGGCAGTAGCCGAAGTGACCAAGGTTGACGGAAAGAAGATTGAGTTCAAGGTGGCTGCCTACTCTGGCAATACGTTGCTTGGCGAAGGTACACACCTGAGATTCATAGTAGATCGAGAGATATTCATGTCAAGACTTGGATAATACAAATCTATTTGGAGAGACAAGATGAGTAAGCGGGATTATATTCAGGCAAATAAGGACTGGCTTTTGGCCAAGTCGAAGGAGGAAGGTGTAAAGGCTCTTCCAAAGGGAATCTACTATAAGGTATTGATAGAGGGTAATACATCAAGTGCTCAGCCGACTGTACGCAGTATTATCACTGCCCATTACACGGGTAAAACCATTGATGGAAAGCAGTTTGACAGCAGTCGTGGCGGTGTGCCGTTGGCTTGCAGACTCTGTGACTTAATAGAGGGCTGGATCATAGCCATACAACAGATGCATATCGGCGACAAATGGGAACTCTACATCCCTGCAGAGGTGGGCTATGGCAAGTTCTCACAACCAGGCATCCCTGGTGGCTCTACACTGATTTTTGAAATTGAATTGTTAGACATAGGATGACACTAAGAGAACTTATACAATCTGTAGATTCTGAGCAATACGGCGATTCTCCGCTATATCAGAAACTATGTGAAACGAAGCCTGAATACGGTTCAAACATTCGTATTCAGGTGAAGCTAGTTGGTGGTGAAATAGCTATTACCAATGTTCATGTAGAATCGTTGGGTGACATTATCACTTATCCCATTGATGTTGATCCAAACTTGAACATATCTAAAGTTCAGCTTCTCGATGCCATCCTACATGAGCTATCCTCCAATGGCTTCAGCGACTCTGAGGAGTCTGACTTCTGGAGCGACTTTGACAATCTGCAGAAAGCAAAGATAGTTCGATGACTGATTTTGATTCCATCTGGCGCACTCAGGATGAAATCAGGACGGTGGTTAATGCCGTTCTGGGAAAATACATCTGGAATCTGAGCTATAATGAGCGAAGGATGGCCATTGAACTGGAGTTGGCCAAGTATTTGGAGGAGGAAGAGGTTGACAAGCTTATCAACCAGTTTCCTATACCTGCAGACTATGACGGTGTAGGCTCGAAAGGAACAAAGTTCGTGTTTTACATTTAAAAAGGGTAATCGACTTGTCGCTTGCTACTAAAAGGACGCAAGAACTCCCATTTCTGAGAATTCCCCGTGTCCTTTTTTGAAGGCATATATAGAGGCAAAACGGAATCCTTATCTGCGTCCGAAATGACCTGCATTGCTGTGGCCGTGGCGTGGTGTGTTGTTTGCCAAGGTGTGGTTTGTAATACCGTGACGCTTGTCAACTTTCACAGGAGCCTTTGGGTGATGCGGAGCAGGTGCAGGATGGTGCACAGTTGGAGCATGGTGATGTACTGCGGGCTTGTGCATGTGAGCATAGTGTGAGCCGTGAACTCTGTTATGACCACCCTTGTATGTCACGAACACCGTTGGACGGTCATTGTAGAAATGTCCTCTGTTGTAGTGAGAGTACACTGCAAACGTCCAGCTGCCAGCCTTCCAAGCCACAGGACGATAGAAGTGGGAGAGAGCCACATACTTGTCGAACTGCCAGCTGTTCAGGACATAGCGGAGGTCTGCGTTACGGCGATCCCACCAGATGCCGAAGACATCACCGTGTCCGTTCAGACTCATCAGGTAGTCGAGATTGATCTCATAGACTGCCTCATACTGTGCAGCGGTGAGGTTGAGCTCGTAAGCCATCTTGTCAGAGAGGAAGAGGGCCTCGTTCTTTGCTGCGTTATAGCTCATTGCGTTGGCAGAGATAGTCATGACCATCATCATTGCCAGGATCATCATCTTCTTCATATCTTAATCTCCTATACTTTAAATGGTGAGACATCTTGTAACTTGTTTACGCTGCAATTGAAGTGCAAGGCGAATGCAAAGTCAAACTTGTTTGAGCTTTGCTGAGCCGAAGCCTTCAATCGCCGTTGTAACTTGTTTGCAACGGCAAAGTACGGCATTTTTCGGCTGATTTGCAAAGGATAAATCCTAAAGTGGAGGGGTGAAACTCCTAAACCTTAGTAGGATTTCCCCCTCCAGCATCCTTATTCTGCAAGAAAATTAGTAAATTTGCAGCCATTAAATATAGATATATGGAATTCAGAGAGATGAGACGCAAGCGCCAGCAGCTTGCAGAAGAAGAGAGCATTGGCATTTTGGAGAAAGCTACGGCAGGAACACTGGCATTGCTGGGTGATAATGATTATCCGTATGCCGTTCCTATCAGCTATGTCTATCATGATGGGAAGTTATACTTCCATAGTGCTATGGCTGGCCATAAGGTGGATGCCATCCGCAAGTGCGATAAGGCATCTTTCTGTGTCATCGAGAAGGATGATGTTCAGCCGGAGAAGTACACCACCTTCTTCCGTAGCGTGATTGCTTTCGGCAGAATCCACATCATCGAGGACGAGCATGAGAAGTTGGAAGTGGCCCGAATGCTTGGCAACCGCTACAATCCGAATCATGATGAAGCCCTGCAAAAAGAGATTGAAAATGGGCTTTCTCGCATGCTGGCCATCCGCTTTGACATCGAGCATCTGACGGGTAAAGAAGCGATAGAGTTGGTAAGAGGGCGTCAGAATAATGACTGATTCTGATTGCATCGCCACACTCTGACCAAGGTCAGAGAATCCCCAGATAGTCGAAGAATTTGTCAGGCCAATAGTTCATAATCAGTTCGTCTGGGAAGTCAGTTTCTGCAAGAAGCGGATAAAGACGCTCGTAGTCGGCAATCTGGAATGAGATGTGGGCATCGCTGCCGAGAATGGTAGGAACCTCGTACTTCTTGCAGAGGCGCAGGATCTCCAGATTGTTATCCCTTGCCACTGTCTTATGCCGTTGTGGAGCCAGCGAATGGTTGTTCACCTCCAACAGCGTATGCGCCTCCTTGGCTGCCAACACTAATGGCTCGAAATCGAGTTCGCAAGAGCCGTCGCCCGGATGACTGATGATATGAATCTTCGGATTCTTGATGACATTCACCAGCCCTTGTGTATTCTCCTCTTTCGTGCCAGCATGATACCATGCAGCATGAACGCCAGCTATGACAATGTCGAGCCACCCAATTTGTTCATCAGTCAGGTCAAGGCTTCCTTTAGTATCAAGGATATTGATCTCGCAGCCCATCAGCAACCGTACACCGTACATCTGACGAGGCACCACGAACATATTCTTGAAATACAGCGTCGGACAAGTACCAGGCACACTTGGCCCATGTTCGGTGATTCCCAGCGCCTCCAGTCCCATGTCGGCAGCGGCCTTTGCCATTTCCTGCAGACTGCTGTAGGCATGGCCCGATGCCACCGTATGTGTATGTGCGTCTAATAATACCTTTTTCATTTATATAAAAAGTATCTATCTTTCTGATAGTTTATGAAAAACATGGATGGCATAGAGCGGGAATATGCGGACATGTCTAACAGCATTGCCAGCCTTGTCATCGATATAATCGAACTCACCGAAATTCTCTAAAGAACAGCGGATGGCCTGTGAGAGCTTCCTTTCACTCATATAGTCCCAGAGGCTTTTCATGCCTCCTTGTACGCCAGCCTTCACTTCGAACGGCAGGATATTTGTTCCGTTGGACAGAACATAATCCACCTCGGCAGTGGCGTTCTTTGCCTGCCGCTGCCAGTAGAACAACTCGTGGCGCAGATTAGGCGTGCGATAGTGGAGGAGTTCAAGACCGGCCAGCATCTCTGCCATAGGGCCTTTGTTCACCAAATCGGCTGCTGTAGCCGTGAGGATGTGAGTCGTCAGCTCCGTGATGTCTCCCATTGTCATATTCAGCAGTCTCAGCATCAGACCGGTATCCAATACCAGCATCTTGCGAATACCGTCATCCTTTCCATCGCCTAAAGGAAGTCCGTTGGAATTAGTGTGGGTGACGGGGATGATGATGTTGGCCTTGATCAACAGGTCGAGGGCTTTCTTCACTTCTGCTGTCTTATACTCGCCGGGCACCTGAGAATACATAAACTTCTTCGTGGCCTGCTGTGCCGCACTCCTCATGGTCATCCTCAGCAGTTGCGGGTCTATCTTTTTCTTGTATTTGGGGAAGTCGGCTTCATAACCAGTGATGAGATCGTCCTGTACTTCCTGGCACTGTAGATAGTCGTGAGTCTCGACCCACTTCACTACAGATTCGGGCATTCCTCCCACCAGCATGAAGGTACGCAACAGACTGGTCAACTTGTCGTGGAGTGGCGTTGGTAGCGGAGATGCGGGCGAAGCCTGATTACGGGCTTCCATAAGGAGCCTTTCGTCATTGGCAAGGAGGAACTCATCAAAAGTCATGGGATACATATACATCGAATGGATTCTGCCCACACCGAAAGTCGGAATGTCATCCAGTACAAACTCCAATAGCGAGCCTGCTGCAACTACATGCAGCTTGGGCAGGTCTTCCTTGAAGTACCTCAGAGACATAATGGCCTCTTGGCAATCCTGAATCTCGTCGATAAACAAGAGTGTCTGTCCGGGAATAATGGGTGTGCCATGCATGGCAGCAATCTGAGGCACGATACGCTTCACGTCGAGGTTTTGATGGAACAGAACCTTATAGTCAGACTGCTTCTCCAAATTAATTTCGACGAAGTATTTGAATTGTTCACCCAAATGCCTGACGGCTGTAGATTTCCCTACCTGTCGGGCACCTCGAAGCAACACGGGTTTATGAGTGGCACGTGTTGCCCATTCACTAAGATACTGATCTATGATTCGTTCGTAATACATTTGCGCTATGAGTTTTCACGCTGCAAAGATACAAAAAAAAATAATCCAAACAAATAATTTGATAAGAATTAAAAAAATCCAAAGAAATAATTCGGTCATAATCGAAAAAATCCAAAGAAATATGACCTAGTTCATTGAAATAGTTAAATTTTGAGCGTTGCAATCGGCGCAAAATCGGCGCAAAATTGGCGTTAAAGCAATTTTAACAATTAGGTTGATTTTTGCAATCGGCGCAAAATCAGCGCAAATGCGATTTTTGTGTTTGAAGAAAACCTCGATGTATAAAGGGATTCCGAAGAATTCTAATTATTGATTGTGGTTCTGAATGTCGTGGGTTCGAGTCCCACCGGGCACCCCCCAAAAGACACCGCCGAAAGGCAATGTCTTTTTTTTGTGAGTAGTCACAAATAAGGCAATGTTTTTTTTTATGAGAAAAATTTGGTATTCTACATTCTTTTTTATACATTTGCAGAGGAAAATGAATTAATAACTGATGAAGTTAGGTAGAATAAATAACTCATAAAGATTATATTCGAATATGGAATCGATCGTTTTTTTAGGTTTTAACCTCTACGCTTGGATTACGATAGTTACGGTACTATCGATGTTCACGGTGTTGCTATTAACAAAATTGCGTGCCGACCTGGTGTTTCTGGGTGCTATTGCCATCCTGTATGTTACAGGTGTACTAAATGCAAAAGAAGCTTTTTCTGGCTTTAGTTCTACATCAGTGGTGGTTATTGGTGTGCTCTTTGTTGTTGTGGCAGGATTAACTCATACAGGTGTGTTGCAATGGATTGTAAAACATTTGCTGGGACAGCCTAAGAGTTATTCTAAGGCTATTGTAAGACTGATGTTGCCTGTAGCCGCACTGAGTTCGTTTTTGAGCAATACCACCGTGGTGGCCCTGTTTGTGGGCATCGTAAAAATGTGGTCGAAGAAACTGAATATTTCTCCTTCGAAACTATTGATTCCGCTGAGTTATGCATCGGGCATGGGTGGTGTGTGCACATTGATTGGTACACCTCCAAACTTGATTATTTCTGGCTTGTATGCAGAGAAAACAGGCGAAGCAATGAACGTGCTAACTACCACGATACCAGGTTTGTTCTGTCTGTTCATTGGCATGCTGAGCATCATCGCCATGCAAAAATTATTGCCCGAACGTAAGGCACCAGAATCTGCTTTCGAGTCGACATCCGATTATACTGTAGAACTGATGGTTCCTGCTGATAATCTACATGCTTCCCAGACCTTTGCAGAAGCTGGATTGATGCAAGTAAATGGTGGACAACTGGTAGAAGTAGTACACTATGATGGCTACAGGTCGATAGCAGTAGAAGACGAAGTAGTGATGGGTGGCGATCGCCTGATTTATGCCGGACAGGTGGATGAAATTATGGAGTTGCGACACACACATGGACTGGTCATTGCCAATGAACCCGTGTTCTCGGTGGACGATTTGGATAAAAGTCTCCAACTGAAAATGGCCTATGTTACATTTGGATCAGACTTGATAGGTAAGAAGATGTGTGACCTTACTTTTGAAAAAGATAATAGCATGTTCTTGGTAGCTGTGGCCCGACGAGGTCAGCGCATAGAGCAAATGCCAAGCGAAGTGGTATTACAGGCAGGCGATACCTTATTGCTGGAGTGCTCACCAAAATACTTCCAAGCTGAAAAACTTTCTAAACAATTGCATTTCTATGATTCCGATCAGGTGCCTAATATTGGTGTTAAGACGTTGATATCAACTACGATTATGCTTGCAATGGTTGTATTATCGGCACTCAATGTCATGCCTCTCTTACAGTGTGCTTTCTTGGCAGCGATGGCTATGCTTGTCTTTAAGTGCTGTAATGTGGATCAGGCAATGCGTGCTATCAACTGGGATATTCTGATGGTTTTTGCAGGATCGGTTGTATTAGGTGTGGCTATCCAGAAGACAGGTATTGCAGAGCGACTCGCCTTTGGCATCCTTGATGTTTGTGGTACGAATCCTATTGTGGTGATGACAGCTATTTGCTTCGTTGGTACATTCATTACAGAGTTTATCTCTAATACCGCCGCTGGTGCGATGTTCTTCCCCATCATGTATGAGGCTGCAGAGAAGTTGGGCTATGAACCTTATCCCTTCCTGATAGCACTGATGGTAAGCGTAAGTTCGAGTTTCGCTACACCGATAGGTTCGCCTACCCACATGCTTGTATATGGTCCCGGTGGTTATCGTTTCAGCGATTTTATGCGTATTGGTTTACTGATGAATATTATCATCCTGGCTGCTAATGTCCTGATAGTCAATATTATCTATCCGTTAACACCACTGCCATAAAAATAGTTATTTTGTGCAAAAAGAAAATATCGAATTATGAATAAAGTATTGTTGATTTTACTGGCTGTAGTATTGCTGGCCAGTTGTGGTGATAAGAAAGATAGTGGATCAAAGGCTCCTACTAAGGTTCAGACACTTTTAGTGTCGCCTGCTTATGTAGACAATAGCATGACCTATGTAGGCATCGTAGAAGAGCATGAGGGTACTGCCGTTAGTTTTACTGGCATGGGTGTGGTTAAGCGTGTGCTGGTGAACGAGGGTCAGGCTGTAAGTCGTGGACAGTTGATTGCTGAGATGGACGACACGCAGGCACGCAATCTTTTAGCTGGTGCCGAGGCTACGATGACACAGGCTAACGATGCCATGCAGCGTTATAGCATGCTGCATGAAAGAGGTTCGCTACCCGAGGTTAAATGGGTAGAGATTCAGAGCAAGGTGGCCCAGGCTAAATCGCAGTTGGAAGTGGCCAAGAAGAATTTGGCCGATTGCAGACTGACAGCACCCGTTAGTGGTATTATCGGTAAGAAACTGGTAGGTGCGGGTGAAACGGCTATACCATCGCAGGCAGTGGTTACTATACTGGATATTAATACGGTAAAGGTGAAGGTTTCGATTCCTGAAGCAGAAATCAGCGTTATTACGCCCTCCACACCTTCTACCATAAGCGTAGAGGCAACCCAGACAGAGGTAAAGGGTGGCCATATAGAAAAAGGTGTACAGGCCGATGCCCTCACCCATACCTACGATGTGCGTATTAATGTAGAAAACAGTCGCCACCAATTGTTGCCTGGTATGGTGGCCAATGTGCAATTCCAGACAGAAGGTTCGCAGGTGATTCGTAACAAGTCGATACCTGTAACAGCTGTGCAAAAGGCGGCAGATGGTTCGCTCTTTGTTTGGGTTGTCACCAAGGATAGTACGGTAAGTCGTGCGAAAGTTACGATTGGTACGCCCCATGGAAACAATGTGGGTCTGATCAGCGGTGTGGACATGGGTCAGCGAATAGTCACTGAAGGCTATCAGAAACTGAGTGAAGGAAGCAGAGTAACTTTTAAGTGAAAAAGTTATGGGAGAAAAGATGAATTGGCTGAAGTGGCCATTGGACCATTATCCGATATCGTTGCTTATCATCGGTATCCTGTTTATACTCGGCATCTATGGTATGTATATCATGCCGAAGGATGAGTTCCCTCATGCCACCATCCGTCAGGGTGTGGTAGTGGCAGTTTATCCAGGTGCTACAAGTGAGGAGGTAGAATTGCAAGTAGCCCGTCCGTTGGAGCGCTACCTTTTTACCTTTGGAGAAGTAAACCGTGTGAAGACTACTACGACATCGCAGAACGGCATGTGTATCGTGATGGTGAAACTGAACGATGACGTGAATAATAAAGATGAAGTATGGAGTAAGATAAAGCACGGCCTGAACGGTTTTAAGGCGGAATTGCCATCAGGTGTGCTGGCCATTGTGGTAAACGATGACTTTGGTAATACCTCTGCCTTACTGATTGCTATTGAGAGTGAGCACCGCAGTTATCGTGAACTGAAGAAATATAGCGATGAGTTGAGCGACCGTTTGCGCCGCATTCCCTCAGTAGCAAATGTAAAGCTCTTCGGAGAACAGAAAGAGCAGATTAGTCTTTATATCGACCGCAAGCGCCTGCAGGCCTATGGTATAGGTCAGCAGATGCTCTTCTCGCGTCTTCAGGCACAGGGTATCACGACCATCAGTGGTAGCTTGAGCGACGACGATCAGCAGGTGCCTATCCACGTGGCTACGATGGAAAATAGCGAGGAGGAAATCGCTAATCAGATTATCTTTAGCGACCCCGTTACTGGTAAGGTAGCTAGGGTAAGAGATGTGGCACGCGTAGTGCGAGAGTATACGCCTTATGCCAGTCGTATTGAGCAGGATGGACATCCCTGTGTGCTGCTCTCTATGGAGATGACACCAGGCAATAACGTGGTTCAGTATGGTAGGGAGGTTGATGCTGTCATTAACAGCTATCGCGATAGTGAATTGCCAAGCGATGTGAAGATTACACGTATAGCTGATAAGCCAAAAGTGGTAGGATTGAGCGTCAGCAATTTCTTACGCGACTTGTTTGTGGCTATGATTATCATCATACTGGTCATGATAGTGCTCTTCCCTTTGAGGTCGGCAATTGTAGCTGCAATCACCATTCCGCTAAGCACGTTTGTTTCGGTATCCGTGATGTACATGATGGGTATCGAGCTGAATATTATTACGTTGGCGGCCCTCATCGTTGTATTGGGAATGATTGTCGACAATTCGATTGTGGTCATCGACGGTTATCTCGAATACCTTGGTAAAGGCTATGAACCAAAGAAGGCTGCCATCGAGTCTGCCAAGCAATACTTCATGCCGATGATGCTGGCTACTATCTGTATCTGTGCGATCTTCTATCCGTTCCTGATAACATTGAAGGGAATGTTCCATGACTGTCTGGAAGATTTCCCTGTTACCATCACTATCAATCTAATGGTTTCACTATTGTTGGCTGTAACGGTGATTCCTTTCCTTGAGGTGAAGATTATTAAGCCCGATAAGGTAAAGACAGATGGTAATGCTATCACGAAGTGGGTACAGAGTACTTACGATAAAGTACTCGAGTTCACCTTCCAAAGACCAATGGTGACGATTGTTGGTGGTATCGTGCTTATTCTGCTGTCGTGTTTGATTCTTCCCACACTGAAAATCCGACTGTTCCCTTATGCTGACCGTGACCAGTTTGCTGTAGAAATCTACTTGCCCGATGGTAAGGGCTTGGCCGAAACAGAGGCGGTGGCTGATTCTGTGCACCATGTGTTGGAAAAGGATGAACGCATCAAGGGTATCACAGCGTTTATAGGTTGTTCGTCGCCTCGCTTTATGGATGCCTATGCACCTCAGATTGCAGGCAAGAATTATGCACAGTTTATTGTGAATACAGCATCAGAAGACGCCACGCTCGACTTGTTGGCCCAGTATCAGCCCCAATTGAGCGAGGCTTTCCCGAATGCTTACGTGAAGTTTAAACGACTCGACTTCCTGGAGGTCCCCGAGTTGGAGTATCGTTTCTATGGCGATAATCTCGACTCACTACATGCAGTAGCCGATCGCCTGATGGCCCGAATGCGAGAGATGCCAGAACTGGAGTGGGTACATACCGACTATCTTACACCCTATCCGTTGATTAATGTGCAACTCGACCCTGTAACCTCGGCTCAGCTGGGCTTTACGCGCACGACGGCTGCTTTGGCCCTGACTGCCTCGTCGAGCGATCTGCGTGTAGGTCAGTTGTGGGAGGACAATTACGAAGTACCTATTGTGGTGCGCGACGATAAGGATATGACTTTCTCCGATATTGAAGATTTGGGTATGACATCGCCCATTTCTATGCTCTCGGCAGGATTGGACGATAAGAATACGACCGTGCCTCTGCGCCAGATAGCAAAGGTGAAGCCACAGTGGACAGAGAGTCGTATCATGCATCGTGGTGGTGAGCGTTGTATCACCGTTACAGGCCATTTCGCACAGGGCGTGTTTACCTCGCCTGTAGAATATCGCGTTGCCGACATAATGGAAAATGAGATTGAATTGCCTCAGGGTGTGCGCACAGAAGTTGGAGGTGAGATAGAATATGGCGATGAGGCGATACCTCAGATTGTAGGGGGTATTTCCATTGCGATGGTGATTGTATTCTTCTTCCTGTTGTTCAATTTCAAGAAGTATGGCATTACCGCTATTTGTATGGCGGCACTTGCACTGATGATTCCTGGTGCCCTGATAGGTCTCGGACTGATGAATCGTGCATTGGGACTGACTTCTATCTTCGGACTTATTACGCTGATGGGAATGATTATGCGTAATGAAATCCTGATTTTTGAGCACGCCATTGATTTGATAAAGAAGTATGTGGCAGAGCATGGCGACTGGACTGTAGATCGTGAAGCTTATAATAATGCCGTAAAGCAGGCTGCCTTCGATGCCGGAAAGCGTCGTATGGTACCTATCTTCCTGACGACAGCCACCACTGCTGTTGGTGTCGTGCCGATGATTCTTGCCCAAAGTTCGTTCTGGATGCCAGTGGGTGTTACCATTTTCGCTGGTGGTATTGGCTCGTTGATAATGGTAGTAACCATGTTGCCGGTTATTTATTGGAAGGTTTCGACTAAGTGAGAGAAGTAAGAGCTTGCTCTCACTTCCGAACGTGAGAAAGCTCAACGTAGTTAAAGTTAGTACAAAGTAGTTATGAATAAGATAATATCACTGATAGTTTGTTGCGTGTGTTGTTGTGCTACCACAACAGCGCAACGAACTTATACATTACAGCAAATCAAAGATTCTGCCTTTAACAACAATATTGCTATTCGCTCAGCCCGACATGATATCGAGGCTGCCCAACAGCAACGAAAGGAAGCCTTTACAAAGTATTTCCCGAATGTAAGTGGTACGGGCTTCTGGTTTAATGCCAACAAGGGTATGGCTGAAACTTCTATCAATCTGGCTGGGTCGATACCTTCTGAAATCAGCTCTACGTTAGGAATGTTATTCCCACCAGAAACCCTTGCAGCTTTGGCAAACCCTATCACCATCTCGTTGATGAAGAATGGTACTATTGGGTCGCTCATGGCCTTGCAACCTGTTTTTGCTGGAGGACAGATTATCAACGGCAATAAACTGGCGAAGGTTGGTGAAGACGTTAGCAAATTGCAATTCCAACTGTCAGAAAATCAGGTTGAGAAGACTGCCGAGCAGTATTTCTGGCAGATAGCATCCCTTCAGGAGAAGATGAAAACACTGAATGCTATTGAGGCACAGCTTAACGAGATATATAAGGATGCAGATGTAGCTGTACAGGCTGGTGTGGCTATGCGTAACGACTTGTTGCAGGTCCAGCTTCGTCAGAATGAAATTGCCAGTAAGAAGCTTAAGGTTCAAAATAACATGTCGCTTGTGCGCATGCTATTGTCGCAGTATTGTGGTTTGCGCGATACTTCTTTCCAAATCAGTTATCAGTCTGAGGCTGTCTCGCCTGTCAATGCTCGCCAAGACCATGAGGCAGCTCTGTTGGGTACCGCAGAATATCAGTTGTTGGGTAAACAGGTTGAGGCTCGTCATCTTCAGAAGAAGATGGCTATTGGAGAGAATCTGCCTACTGTAGCTGTTGGTGCAGGCTATAATTATCACACCCTGCTTGATAACGACCACTCTTTCGGTATGCTGTTTGCTACCGTCCGAGTGCCTATCTCTGATTGGTGGGGTGGTTCGCATGCTATCAAGCGCAAGAAGATAGAACACCAGAAGGCTAAAGAGCAACTGGATGACAATGCGGAGTTATTAAAGATTCGTATGCAGAACGCCTGGAATGGGGTAGAGGAATCGTATCAGCAAGTGCTCATCGCCCAGCGCAGTATCGAGCAGGCTGAAGAGAATTTGCGACTCAATCGCGACTACTATCAGGCAGGTACATCCAGAATGTCCGATTTGCTTGAAGCGCAAACACTCTATCAGCAGGCTTGCGATAAGCGTACAGAAGCTTTCTCAACCTATCAGAATAAGTTGTTGGAATATAAGCAGTCAACAGGACAATAATTATTATTTCCCCAGAAAGTTTGTATTGAGATAATTCTGGAAAGCTTCCCGATACATGTCGCCGATGGGCAGATATGTGTCGGCATCCATGATTACACGGTTCTTGTTCACTTCCTGAATGTCGTTCAGGTTGATGATGTAAGAGCGGTGTATGCGCATAAAGTTTGAGGGTAGCCTTTCTTCCATCTTCTTCATCGAGAGGAGGGTGATGATAGGCTTATCCTCATGGCGCAGATATACTTTAAGGTATTCGCTCATAGCTTCTACGTAGCGAATATCGGCAATGGATACCTTCACGATACGATAGTCTGTTTTCAGGAAGAGCGTATCGTCTTGTGGGGTAGGGGTTACAACCTGTGGTGCAGGATTTCCCTCCAGTCTTTCTTTCAATCGCTGGGCAGCCCGTTGAAAGTCCTGCAATCCGAATGGCTTCAGCAGATAGTCAACGGCATTCACCTTGAATCCCTCTACAGCATATTCCGCATAGGCGGTGGTAAACACGATGAGTGGTGGCACCGTGAGCGACTTGACGAAGTCCATGCCGTTAAGGTCGGGCATGTTGATGTCGCAAAAGATAGCGTCTACTGTGTCTTGTTCCAAAAACTGACGGGCCTCAATGGCGTTCTGACACTTAGCAGCCAGTTCCAGATAGGGCACCTTTTCTATATACGCCATTATCTGCTGGAGAGCCAGAGGCTCATCGTCTATAGCCATGCATCTGATCATAATAGCGGAATAATTAGTTCTACTTGATAGCTTTCAGGATGATCCTGAATGTTGAGTGTATAGTCATCGTCGAATAATAACTGTAGTCGTTGCTTGACGTTTTGCAGTCCTACGCCACCCTTCTCCTGATTAGGCTTCTCGGCCTTCGAGTTACTGCACTGGAACCTTAGTCGCTCGCCTTCTATCGCCACGTGGATATCGATATACGATGGGTGCTGATAGCTGATTCCGTGCTTAAAGGCATTCTCTACAAAACTGATGAGCATCAGTGGTGGTATCGTCCGTTCTGGCACCTCAGTAGGCAAATCCAAATTGATGGTTACCTTGTCGGTATAGCGCAGGCGCATCAGGGTAATGTAAGTCCTGATAAACTCTAACTCGCGTGAGAGCGATACCCCGTTTTTGTCGCCTTCATAAAGAATGAACCGCATCATCTTCGACAGTTCGAGGATGGTCTCCTGCGCCTTGGCAGGGTCGATGTCTACCAGCGCGTGAATATTGTTCAGCGTATTCATGAAGAAGTGGGGGTTAATCTGATACTTCAGATACTCCAACTGCTGCTCCAGATTTTGTTTCTCCAAGTTGGCCAGCTTCTTTTGGTCTGTGCGATTCTTGAAGTAGCCTTTTATGCCCAGGTTCATCCCAAACATCAGGATCAAAATCACCAATGCAATGATGTCATGATCAGCCTTAAAAGCTGGAGGACCTAGATGCTTGTCTTTTGGACCAAGGTGGCGGAAGTCTTCGTGCCGATCCATTTTTGGCTCCTCTGGTGGACCGTCAGGGTGCATCCTTTGCTCCATAAGAGGACGATGGCGATCAGGGAATGCAGGGCGCGTATGACTCTGATAAATGATAAATCCTGCTACGACAGCTGCTATCAGTGAGAAGTAAAGTACGCGTCGATGCTCATTCACCAAAAGCGGGGCCAGCACATAGTTATGAACCAAAAAGAGGACAAAGAAGATGGCGAATCTCTGCCATGCAAACCAGAGGGTATGCCAATCGAAACTGTCGCGCTCACCAGAAACGATGCTGACGTACATACTTAGGATGGGGGCCACAAAGAGCATGGCCCACATCGCTATGTAAAGGATCGTTTCTTGTCGCGACTGTTGCTTCATTCTACTAATATAACGCATAATCAGCCTTTTTATTGTTTTACCAACCAGGAAAACCGGGGCCGCCGCCCATTCCACCACCGCCGCCAAAGCTGCTGATGCTACTTGTAGCTGAAACGGTTTGCGATGACTCTCCGAGTTTCAGTGTATAGCTGCTGCCACTCTTTACGTCAGGCGCAGTTATCAGCACAGTACCATTGGTGTTCGAATATGGTGGCATGGTAAACTTTGCCACTGTAGTAGAACCGCTGCTCAGTGTGACAGTGCTGTTGGCCTGTACAGAGCCTGAGGTTTGGATAAGGCCTTGTGAGGTAGAACCCAGTTTGGTGTCGATACGTCCGCCGATGGCAAAGAGACTACCGCCAGAGATATAGAGTGCATGACTCTCGTCAGAATCGATTCCGGCCTCTGCTCCGCTGGCACCAAAGGCAATGACGTTTCCACCTTTTATATATAGGTTGCCGTTAGCGTCGATACCATCGTTATTCGTGCCCACTGCGATAACCGTTCCGCCGCTGATGGTCAGGTCGCTGCTCGAGTTGATGGCGTCATCGTAGGCTGCTACCATTACCGTTCCACCACTGATCTCAAGCGTACCCTTACTCTCAATACCCTCGCCGTTATAACCTGAAGTGCGTACCATCACGTCGCCACCTGTAATGTTCAGTACACCGTGTACGTTCTTCGTGCCCACCTTAATGCCTTTAGGCGATGAAGTATAGGCATCATCCAGATTATCGGTATTGCCCTTGTAGTTATGATTCTCTGTCTTTCCATCGCAGTAATAAAGTCCACCTTCGGTAATGGCTCGCACCTTACCACCGTTAATGTAGGCTTCATAATCGGCCTTCAAGCCCTTGCCGCCACTTCCAGTTGCCTTTGAATAAACCTCACCGCCGTTAATGGTCATCGTCAGTTCGCAAGCGAGTCCTGCTGAGGCCTTCGTTTCTAAATCCTCATCGTCCCATTCGCCATTACCAGTACAGATGGTGGTGGTACGTCCGCCATTAACAATAATATTCTCGTCGCCATTAATACCCTTGGCTCCAGCGCCTGCTGTCGATACATTAATGATACCACCGTTAATGATGATGTCGCTTGAAGCCTTTATGCCGTGGTTGGCAGCTTCGATGTAGAGATTAATGCCCTTGTCGAATACCAGATAGCTCTTTGAATGGATACCATTGTTATAGACGCCATAAATGTCGAGTGTACCATCGCCGCTAAAGAGCATCTTGCCTTTGCTGTAGAGTGCACTCTTATGGCTGTCGTCATCCCCAGCGCCATCAGTCAGTTTATTAGTTCCCGATAGTACGATGTAAGCGCCCATCTTGCAGTCGAGGTTGATGGCTACCGATGCCGGATTGGTAATCTCTGTACCGTTCAACTTCAGCTCGTATTCGGTGTTGCCCTTAATAGTGAGCGAACCGTTGGTAGTCGTACCCGTTACAATGTAGCATACACCCTCTACGTCAGCATGGTTAGCCGTTACGTGACCATTCTTGTTAGTAATGGTAACGCCCATCTCCGTGGCATCGGCAGGGTTGCTCATGTCTATGCTGATAATGGTGCCAAATGTCCGTTTGCTGATATCGTCGGTAGCCTCAGGATAAGTGGCTGTTGCAGTGGTCTCTGGCTCTTTTGTAGTACGGTCGATGCTAATGTCGAATGTACTCAGTTCGCCCGAAGCGGCTGTAACTGTACCGTCACCACTACCGCCACCAAAGTTCGACGGCATCTCGTTCATTGGATTGTTAAATAAATCTGCCGTGTCGTCTACCGAACAGGCGGTCATTACTGCCAAAACTGTCAGTAAAACCAAGAAAAGTTTTGTTTGTCTCATAACCATAATACTAATTTTGTTTGTTTCTGGTGCAAAATTAGTAATTGATGGTCAATCTTCAAAATACATTCAACGAATGCCCCTTTTCTTTCAGCGAACTACAATTTTACGCTTGAGATGTCTACGAGCCCATTCACGATGGCATAGATGGTCAGGCCTGCCGGCGAATGGATTTGCAGCTTGCGGGCGATGTTCCTGCGATGGGTAATCACAGTGTTTACCGAGATACAGAGCTTGTCGGCTATCTCTTTGTTCAGCATGCCCTGAACCACGCCGATAATCACCTCTCTTTCTCTGTCTGAGAGAGCCTCGCTGTTGTCCTGCCCACTCTTAAACACCATGGCCGAGATGTTCTTCGACACATCATCCTTCTTTGTCATGTGCTCCAGTCGTTTGATGGCTGGGGTAAAGATGTGGTCCTCTACTTCTGCATGCTGGCGCAGCCATTCCTCGTTATTATAAATGTCGTAGAGGGTTGCCGTAAGCTGGTTGTTATGATGCACGTCGGCAGGCAGATATTTAATGATCATGAGTTTCAGCTCGCGCAGTTTCATGTCAGTCTGCTCGTGGTGCTTTGAGAAAGTCTCGATGTTATAGTCGTTTACGGGCTGGCCTGCCAGTAAAGATTCTACGTATGGAAAGAGTGTTTTTTCTTCGTACTTCATGTGACGGCGAACCTCCTGCGCATACTCGTTATAAAACTTCATGATGAGTCGGCCCAGTGCATCTTCTTCATTAATGCTCTCTTCCAGCTCTCTGCGTATAAAAGGCAACATGAAGTCGAGATAATAGATGTGGCTGGCTTTCAGATAGTGTAACAGGGTAGGCACACTTATCTGCTCGTCGTCGTCATAGTTGGCATGGTCATTGATGGTGAAGTTTACCACGGCCAGAAAGGTGTAGGTATCTACACCGTTCATCTCGCACGTCTCTCTTACCGTCTTGTCGCCAAAACCTAGATTGATGCCAAAAGAGCCTAATGCTTGCAGTACACTGTAGTTGTCTTTTATCAGCGTAATCATCTTGTCGCTGGCCTCATACATCTTCACGTTCTTCATCTTTCCTATACCTTATTCATATTAACGCTGCAAAATTAACCATTTTCCGTGAATCGTGCAAGCGCCAATAGGCAAAATCATCATTTTTAGGTATTACAGATTGATGCCCAGTCGCAACATACCTACGCAGTTCGTTTCGCCATCTGTGTTAATGATATGAAGTGCGGGTTGTAACGACAGATGGTCGGTAATAGTGATGTTGCAGGTTAATTCCGTTGCCCACTCGTCAATCTCTATGATATTTGTATAATCAGTGAATAGGCCCATTTCTACATTCTTGCAAGCATATTTGCCACCGATGCCAACGAAGTTCTTACACAATTCGTCATCGCTGAAAGCATGCGAATAGGCACCAATCAGTGTAAAGCCAGTACCTACTGCCTGCTCAGCGTAGGTCCATATGGCTGGTCGTATTTTTCGCCCAACAATCTCCAGTAAATCTAAATCGTGCATGCTGGCTCCTAAGAAATAGTGACTGCCCTTATGTCGGTATTCTATCTGGGCTAACGCAAATATGCCATCGTCTTTCGGACAAAAGCGAAACACATTATATTGTCCCGTCAATTCATAAGACCCCATACCATTATAAACCGATGCCTGCACACCCCATTTCTCGCTGTCGTAAGCATAATGAATACCCATACCAGCATAAGGGTAAGTAGGAATCAGGGAATTACCTGTAACAGGCGGAAAACCGCCACACGAGCTGTTGGTAAAAAGCGCCAGGCCGTCGCTACAGAAGTAATCTTCATCTATACGGCGAATACCGGCAAAGAGCGAGTGCTCATCGTTTATATGCCATGTAAAACCTGCTACGGTGAGTGCAAACCTGATGTCCTGATATGCATCCATGTTCGAGAAACCCTGAAGGTCGGGTATCAAAGGCTCCATAGCCGATGTAAATAAACTCATCGAGGCGATGTCGAATGACACCTTATTAGAAAGAGGTATATTTGCACTAAGTTCGAAAAGGTTATTCCAACGGGCTTCTTTGAAATTGGTTTGTAGCTCGCTAGTGTAAGCTACGCCGAATTCTGGGCGCAACTTATTGCTGTCGACATCTTGGGCCCACAACTGATGACAAATACCAAGTAAAGCCATCAAAAAGATGGCTAGTTTTTGTTTTCGCAATACCTAAATCTTATTAAATTCGCGGCAAAGATAATCATTTTTCTTCATTTTTCTGTAATTTTGCCCCAAAATCTGCATTACTCAATTAAAAATAGTCGTAATATGAAGAAATTATTATTATCAATTGCAATGATGACATTCGTTTCTACAGCATTTGCACAGAAAACGCTTGTGCTTTATTATTCACAAGGTGGTACTACCAAGGCTGTGGCTCAGGAACTGCAGCAACAGCTCGGTGCCGATATCGAAAGTATTGAGGCCGTAGAGCCATACGCTGGTGATTTTCAGGCTACCATCCAGCGCAGTGGTCGCGAAAGGGAGAGCGGCGAATTACCCGCACTCAAACCCTTGAAGTCTAATCTCGCTGCTTACGATGTAATTTTCCTGGGCTATCCTATTTGGTTTGGAACTTACGCCATGCCTGTTGTTTCGCTCGTAAAGGATGTCGATTTTGCTGGCAAGACCATCGTTCCCTTCTGTACCTTCGGTAGTGGAGGACTTAATACCTCAACTGAGGCTCTCAAGAATGCACTGCCCAAGGCTAAGATACGAAAGGGCTATGGGGTACGAACAGCCAGAGTGGCAAGTGCCCCAAAAGAACTCGATCGTTTCTTGAAGGAGAACGGCTACAAGGCAGGCTCTGTGGCCAAGTTGCCCGACTATTCACCATTGAATCCTGTAACCCAGGGCGAACGCCATATCTTCGATTTGGCCTGCTCTAATTATCAGTTCCCTCTAGGCACACCAGAAAAGTGCGGCAAGCGCTATACTGATGAGAGCATCGATTACAAATTTACGGTGATAAGTCGTGGTCCTGATGGCAAGGAGTCTACCTCTATTATCTATGTCACTCAGCCGAAAAATGCCCTCGATAAACCCGAATTTACCGAAGTGGTAAGATAAAATAGAAAGACTCTGAAACTAGTTTCATACTTTCACCCTCGGCAGCCTAATAATAGGCTTTGCCGAGGGATTTTTTATGCCGTTTTCTGTAACTTTGCCATACGAAAATAAAAAGTCACTTATTTGCTTTACACTTTCCTGCTCTGAACTGTATTATAGATGTATGACACAGCGAGAAATTGAAATTCTCTTTAAGACGCACTACATGCGGATGTACCGTTGTGCGAAACCAATGCCGCAACGTGATAGAGCGTAAACAGGTGCGAGAGCGATTTCTGCGGCTGTTGTCTGAAGAAGCTACAGAGCCAACGATATCCAACAGCGAGCAACTGCGTATGACGGAACTGATGAAATACGTGGAGGAGCATTTTTCAGCACAGGACAAACAGATATTCCAGTTGCGTTATCTGCAAGAAATGACTTGCCAAGAAGTAGCCGATGCGTTGGGTGTCAGTCGTATGACGGTCCACAGCCATCTGCGGGAGTCAATAGAGAAAGTGAGAGTTTATTTCAAATCAAAACAGTAAGCAATATGATAACAGATCGACAGCTAACAGAACGGTTCTTGGAATTGCAGGAACACCCGGAGCAAGTGACTGACGAACAGTGTCAGCAGGCTCTTAATGACCCTCAGATACGAGAGTTAGTAGAGCAGATGGCATTCACTAAGCGTACGCTTAAGAACCAGGAACTACAGACCGAAATGCCTGATGCAGAGGCAGAATGGAAGGCTTTTGTTTCTAAACACTATAGTGGCGGAAAGTCAAGCAACGACCATTCTCTTTTTGGTATGATGAGATTCAGTAAGATAGCTGCCACATTTATTGGTGTCATCTTAGCCATAGGTGTTTCATTCGCAACTATCCATATAATTAAGATGGCTAACAGCCAAAAGCCACAAACAGTTCAGGAAGAACAGCATGTATCTCTCAAGCCATCTGCATCGTTGCCTGCAGACATAGTCGATAATGATAGTATTCTCACCATGGAGTCTCTCGTTTTTGACAATGTGCTATTGGAAAAGATTCTCCCAGAGATTGCCGATTACTATCATGTGGAGGTATCGTTTCAAAACGAGGACGTACGACAACTCCGTTTCTATTTTATATGGAAGCAGGAAGACAGTCTGCAAGAAGTAATTGAGAAGTTGAACATGTTCGAACAAGTCAATCTGACTATTGAGAACGGTAAACTGATTGCCAGATGATGAAACACTTCATGATGACCCTTATCGCTCTGTTCTGTATTATCAACGTTAAGGCACAGAAGATCACTCGCAACTATGATAACATCTCAATGTCAGAGGTTCTGCGTGATCTCAATGAGCAGTCTCTCGAATACAACATCAGCTTCCTATACAATGAGTTGGAGGACTACCGCGTGACTACCAATATCAAGCACAAGTCTGTCACAGATGCCATCATGCAGGTCATAGGCTTTTATCCTATCCGTGTTGTAAAGCGTGGTGAAAAAGAAATATATGTGGAATGTACCCATAAGACCAAACGTCATCTGACGGGTACCATTATTGACGAGAACCGCCAGCCCGTACCCTACGCCAATGTTTACCTGCTTCATCCATCAGATTCCTCTCTTATCGGTGGAGGCGTGAGTAATGAGGCTGGCGTTTTTGTGATTCCATACGAATTGCCTACAGTTTTGGCTCGCGTATCCTTTGTGGGTTATCGGACAACTTATCGTATGTGCAGCAAGGAACAAGTTGGATTCATTCAGATCAAGCCAGAAGCACAGATCATTAAAGGTATAGTGGTGAATGGAGAACGTCCCAAGGTACAATTACAAGGCAATTCTCTTATTATGAATGTAGAAGGTACGGTGATGGAGCGTATGGGTACGGCAGAAGATGTGCTTTCACGTGTACCAATGATTTCAAAGAAAGGCGAAACCTTTGAGATATTAGGCAAGGGTGTACCGCAGATATACCTGAATAATCGCAAGTTGACCGACTTTAAAGAACTGAAGAACATCCAGTCGGACAACATCAAGAATGTGGAAGTGATTCAAAATCCTGGAGCCCGCTATGATGCGACAGTCAATGCCGTCATCATCATTCATACCAAGCGTGCTGCTGGTGAAGGTCTGGGCGTAGAACTGACATCATGGAGTCGCAAGGGGCATGGCTATGCCAACAATGAACGTATCAATCTGACTTACCGTAAAAGCAGGTTAGAACTGTTTGCCAATCTTTTTGGAGCATATAATAAAAGATGTAGCAGTGGTGAGTTTGAACAAACAATCTTTGCTGATACGCTATGGGCCATTACCAACCGACAGAATAATAATAGTCGCAATCCCTACTTTGAAGGAAGAATAGGTTTTAACTACCAGTTGAATGACAATAACTCTTTTGGTGGATTCTATCAGAATACCTACGACTATGTGAAAACTTGGAGTGAATATGATGATGACATACATTATGATGGCCATATTTATGACCATTTACAAAACAGTGGTATAAAAAGAGTTGAGGGCATGCCAAATCACCAAGTGAATCTCTACTATACGGGCAAAGTTAATAAATTCGGTATTGATTTCAATGCAGATTACAATTTCCGAAAACAGCGCAATCGCAACCAACAACAGGAATTGAGCGAAAAGGATTTAGACCGCGATGTGAATACCGAAAACCTCACACGCAGTAACCTGTTTGCAGAGAAACTTATCGTAAGCTATCCGTGGTTGAAAGGGCAGATAGAGGTTGGCGAAGAATATACAAATACCCGATGGGAAAGTAACTTTAATAATCCAGAAGGATATATAGCCAATAGTAATAACGAACAGCATGAACAGGCTATTGCGCCATTCGTGGAACTGCGTCAACAAATAGGCCGTATTCAGTTGTCGGCTGGTTTGCGCTATGAACATGTTGAATCGGAATACTATGATGGCGGGATACGTCGCAATGAACAATGTCGCACATACAATGACCTGTTTCCATCTTTTGCCTTATCAACGTCAGTGAAGGATTGTCGATTATCCATCAGTTATGCTAAACGTACCACTCGTCCGTCTTACTGGCAACTGAGCAGCGATGTAATTTATGAAAACCGTTTGAACTTGCAGACTGGCAATCCTTATCTGAAGCCAATCAAATATCACAACCTGAATGCAATGATTATGTGGAAATGGTTTTATCTTACTACGAACTTTAGTCATTGTGTGGATCCTATTCTGTATACCGCAGAAGGTGTGGAGAATGACAGTAAGATCAATTTCGTTACCTATAAGAACTATGACCATGCCGATTGGCTCACTATGACACTTGGAGCACAGAAGAATATTACAATTAGCAAGGATGTGACATGGATGCCACAGTACAATATTATGCTGATGAAACCTTGGTTTAAGTCAGAATTCGTAGGTGAGCAGAAAAGTTTCAACCACCCCATGCTTGCATTACAATTAGGTAATACGATCTCGCTACCTCACGACTGGCTGTTGCAAGCCGACTTCAATATGCACACTCACGGCTATCAGCAGAATGTCTGGTTCGATTGTACTAACCCGGTTCTCTCACTTAGTGTTAGCAAGGACTTTCTCAAACGAAGTCTCAATATTAAACTATCTGGCAATGATTTATTCAATGGTGGTATTAACCGCTTTACACTCTATAGTAATCGTATGATGTTTCGCAAAATGGAGGATAATGATTCTCGATGCATCACTCTCTCATTGCGCTATCGTTTTAATGTTACCCCGTCGAAGTATAAGGGTACTGGCGCTGGTAATGCCGAAAAGAACAGATTATAAAATGAACTTGGATATTTCCACTTATCAAAGGGTCAATAATTCTTTTAGGAAGCGATTGATATACCATTCTGGTATTGATTGTGGCTTTTTCGTGGAGTTAAACTACATGATCAACGCTATGCTCTATTGCCTTGCTAAAGGCTATCGGTTTGAACTCTATTCAGAAGATGCCAACTACGGAACTGGCAAAGGATGGACAGAATACTTTGCACCCTTCTGTGAGGAGGTACATGAGCATTTTCATCATAAGTATAACCTTCACCGTCCACCCTCATGGCGGCGAATTATAAAGAATACCATCAAGACAAAATCCACATCCTTTGTATTCTGGAAAATTAAATTCATATTGAAATCCTTCATTGGGCATTGGATGGCTTATAGAGCATACGGCGAATATGTCAGGTTAAGCCAGGATGTTGCATCTGTTCCCGATAATCACTATCATATTCCTGATTTTGAAATAAATTGTTCTTATTTCGAAGCATACAAAATGTTATCGATGATGATTTGGCAGCCTCAGTCAGAAGTAAAACAGCAGATAGCAGACGCAAAACGACGCCTGTCACTCCCACAAGTATATTCCGGTATTCAGATCAGGGGAGGTGACAAGGCTCAGGAAGCACGGCTGATTACTGGCAGACGACTAATCGAGGCACTGCATCCCCAAGATGGTGAATATATCTTCGCCCTTTCTGATAATTACACCCAATTAGAAATAGTGCGGAGTGAATTTCCGCATTTGCATATCGTCTCACTATGCCAACCAGAAGATCAAGGCTACTCCCACCAGGCATTTAGTTCTTCAGAACCAAAAGCGAAGAAAACCGCTATTATCAGGCTTATTGTCTCCATTGATCTGTTACTCCATGCCAGGAAGTTTGCAGGTAGTATCACGACTGGTCCCAGCGTATTCATCATGAAACAGAGATATGCAGAACCTACTGTTGTTGCGGTCGATTGTGAGAAAGAAGCGTTAGAGTCAGTCCTTACCCTTCCTATAGACAGCCGTGCTGCCATCTCTGCAGAAAGTATGGCATCCATAAAACATTCTCGATGATTATTTGTACCTTTGCAGCCGGAAGTAACAATCACAGACGAATGGAAAAGAAATTCAGAAACAACGGTATTCATGAACTGACCAAGCGGCCAAGCCAGGAAGACTATAAGATGCTGCGGGAGTTCTGCGAACAGAAGGGTGAACTGGTCACATATCGCAAGGGTGACCAGTTGGAGCGCGAGGGTGATCCTGCCCGTTGGTTTGGCTTCGTAGCAGAGGGCTGTTTTAAGTACGTCACACATGGCATTAGTGATGATAAAGAGCATATCACGTGGTTCTCGTTCGATGGTGAGTTCGTAGGTGATTATCCGGCTGCTCTCTATGGTAGTCCGGCACAGAACACCATTGAGGCGATGATGCCTAGTCGCGTATTCAGGGTGACCGGTGAGCAGTTCGTAAATTGGTTCCGAGAGAGTAGCGAGAGGATAGAGTTGCGCTGCATTATCGGTGAACTATTCCTTAGTCAGATAAAAAATCGTAACCTCGACCACTATCGCGCCACGGCCCGCGAGCGTTACGAGTTGCTCCTAAAACGCTGTCCAGGAATTGTGGAGCACCTCCCACTTACAGCCATTGCTTCATTTCTTTGCATTACCCCGCAGATGCTCTCCAAAATCCGCAAAGACATCACTTTCGAGTCTCAGCAATAGCAAAAATCTGAAACTAGTTTCATACTTTTACCCTCGGCTGCCACTTTTCTGGCTTTGCCGAGGGTTGTTTCATGCCTTTTCCTTATCTTTGCCGAACGAAAATGAAAAATTACATCAATAAGATGAATCACGACATACGATATTACCTCCTGCTTGTCGCCGTCACATTTGCCTCTTGCAGCAGCGATGAACCAAGATATGCCGACCCAGTGGCGCATGAGATGACTGTGAAATTGAATGAACAGTACGGGCCGCTTATAGTCGGCACATGGCACTACGAGAACATTAGTGACACGCAGCGTTACTTCGAGCGCCTCACGTTCCAAGCTGACGGCACACTGACGGGAATGCACAAATGGCAAATCCGCAAGCTTGTAACTATTGATGGCAAAGAACAATATTCTGATTGGAAGGACGTGGAACTGAGCGGTACTTTCACAGGAATATGGCAGCTAAGATACTGGAGTCCAGAGGGGAATATCGGTGAGAAACGCAACTGCCTGCAGCTGACCGCAACATACGACGATGAGGAGAGGGAATACATGGCTTACTCCTGTGCCCTCACCTTCGCCTACGCTGACGCCTCCAGCCTCCGCATCCAAGGCTATTACGTCAAAGACCTCGATGGCTGGATCAACTACAAGCGTGGCGATGCAGAGCCTAGGTTCTAAAACAAAATAAGTTGTATAGTCACAAACATAAGTAAAACACCATATTGATATGAAAACAATGAAATTCTGGAGAAACATCCTCGTGATGACCGCTGCCATGCTCTCCCTTGCCTCTTGCAGCAGCGACGATAATGATATGTTTGAACCAAACAACCTCAGTGGCACCTGGGAGCGGGTTTGGGACGAAGGCGTGATGGACGCAGGAAATGAACTCTATACGTTTATTCCAGAGTCATCGACTAATGGTAAAATCGAAATCTCCTTCTACGTTTGGCCATCTGGTGACGCCACCCTTTACCGTAATTATGTCGTTGATAATTCAGGTCATCTTATTATCTCCCTTGTCGAACCCCAATCAGATACTCAGGGAAGAGTAGAGTATGACATCCGTAAACTTAATAACAATGAGATGATTTGGCTTAAGACAAATAGCAACGAGGAAATTGTACGATTCAAGAGAAAAAAGTAATAACATGGAAATTTTTAAATTCAAGATTCAGCCAATAGAAAAGCTGTCTCCTGTAATCCAGGATATTTTAAATATGCCAGTAGTTGGACAGCTTGATGCTGATGATATCAATGGTGATAAGGCGCGTATGGAGTATTATAAGGAGAAATACGGATTATGAAAAGAGTTTTTTGATTGTTATTGGCCTCAATAGACATAATTTGACTATCATATTAGGTGTAGAGCCATAACCACCCGACCTATGGCATTAAGATTGACCTCATTGCACGAAAGAAATCCGTAAAGATATTACTTTTGACACCCAGCAGTAGCTAAAGTCATATAAAATCTGAAACTAGTTTCATACTTTTACCCTCGGCAGTCACTTTTTTGGCTTTGCCGAGGGTTATTTCATGTCTTTTCCTTATCTTTGCCGAACATAATGAAAAAGACAAAGAAGATGAAACACTACAGACGATTCCTGCTCCTGCTGGCCATGCTGCCTGTTGGAACATTTGCCAAAGACAATTTTAAGATGACGGGTAAGATTGATGGTGTGGGGAACGATACTCTCTGCATCGAGTATGTCATACTACAACCCCAAAAACAGATTGTCAATCGCAAAGTGGCTGTAGAGAATGGAGAGTTCTCGTTCTCTGCAAAACTTAGTGAGGCTTATTCTGGGTCAATGTTTCTCAAGTCGAATCCAAAAGAAATACTAAATACATATTTTATGCCCGACGAAGAGGCGGTTTTCAGTGGCCGTCTGGATTTAATAGAAGCACATTGGAGTGGCAGCACTTTTTATCAGCAGTATGAACGAGTCACAAATTTACAACGTCCTTTTGACGTTGAGTTTGCTGCTGTCAGAAATGAACCAGACAGCATCCGATTTATAAAGAATCGCGAGATCAATAGTCGTTTGTTTCCTACCTACATGAAATATATTGAGGAACATCCCAACGAGGATGCAACGGCAACATTGGTTATATATGTGGAATACGACCAAGTGCTGACTGCTATTGGCAAACTGACCCCTGAGGTAAGGAACGGCAGGATGAAAGCCGAACTTGATCAGAATGAAAGGATGTTCAGTCTTGTTATGAAAAGGAAAGCTGCACGTGAGGCTGTTAAGAACGATACTGTGACAATAGGTAGTCAAGTGCCAGAACTCGGACTGAAGGACCTTGATGGCAATGTGCTGGAGTTGAAGTCTCTGCGTGGGAAATATGTGGTGCTCGACTTCTGGGGCTCGTGGTGTACTTGGTGTATCAAGGGATTTCCCAAATTGAAAGAATACTATGCGAAATACAAGGACCGTCTGGAGATTGTGGGTATCGACTGCAACGATTCTGCCGAGAAGTGGGCTGCTGCCGTCAAGAAGCATAAAGTGCCCTGGTTGCACGTCAGGAGTGAGGATGGCATCATAGAGCAGAAATTCAGAGTGACGGGCTATCCATATAAGGTGCTCATTTCACCAGAGGGCACGGTGCTGAAAGCCTACCTTGGAGAAACAGACGAGTTTTATCAATACTTAGATGCCACCCTTTAACAATTAGAATAGAAATGAATATGAAAGCAATGAAACTCTGGAGTACAATTCAAGAGAATAAAGCAGGGCTATGCAACGTTTCTGTGCCAACATATACCTCTATCGATGCTAAGTGGTTAATAAACAATAGTTTACATAGAGGTATATGTTTTAAACCATGTACCTAACATATACCCATCATGTACCTCAACATATACCTTCGATTTTAACACTTGCGGATTTCCCTTATAATTTTCAGTGATAAATTTGCAAACAAGGCTGTTGCGGCCTCCCAGTGACCATGGTGCAGAACACGCGTAGCACAAAGATTCACATCGGACTAGCGATGAAGGAATCGGGTTACGAGTCGACAAAGCGAGGGAATCGTCCTTTTTACAAGGTCATTCCCATTGTAAAAGCTGCCTGAGGTACATGTTAAGGTATATGTTAGGTACATGATAGGTACAAGTTTACTAACATATACCTACATCTAACTCCTTGTGTATGAAGCTTTTAGGGCTGTAAGAGGTATATGTTTGAATAAATTAAGCAAGAATATATGGAAGAAAAGAAGAAATTTACATTGGATGAAGTGCCGGCGGATACGCCATGTGTACACGAAACGATTGTGAAGTATGCAATCACTGTCTTCGCCACTTGGCTTTTCAGAAAGTAGGCAAGGACCTCAAGGCTTTAAGAAGATGCAGCAATCGATGCTACCCTCCCAGTATCAGGAGCAACTCAACTTCTGGGACTAAATTAGTATTAATACTTTCAGCCAGTACATCCCGTCCATACTCCAGTGCGCCCGTAGGCGTACTGGAGTACTTTCGTAGGCGTACTATAGTACGCCCATATCTGTACTGTGATCGTAGGTCGGCCATGCCGTCCGCCTCATAGTCGAATAGTTCAGTGAACCGTATAGTAGAACCGTTAAATGAGGAAAGTCATACGGTCTGACTATCAGATAGATAGCTTTCTGTCAGACAATTGTCAGACAAATGTCAGGAAGTATTTTTGGCTAACGAGCAATCTCTTTATACCTTTGCAATCAAATTAGCGCACCATGAATCATTGGGATACAAAAACAGGAATCTTACAAAGCAAATGAGAAAAGCCATCTTCATATTTATCGCCATCGTCCTCGTGGGTGGAAGTATCGATTGGATTGAAGTGTGTAGTGAGGTAAAATCGCACAAGGAAGTGTTCGGTCGCCAACTCACCTTCGCTGAAATGTACAAATACAAGGATGCCTACTATGATTACGTTGTCCGCGTCCCGTCTTTTTTCACGGCCAAACCTGATTCGCTTCAGGAAAGGCTACGGGTAGGCGCGTCAGCGGGAATGGAGAAGGGCCGCATGCGCTTCGAGTACGGTGACCAGTGGATATCCGTCGTCATTGAGAGCCATGTTATGCACAATAATGGCCAGTCATTAAAGGATGGCATGGACTCGCTGGCACAGGTACTTCATGCGACAGACCGCAAACTCGGCTGCGATTACTTCGTCCTTTCCGGCCCACAATACGAAGGCGGCAGTCTTATCGAAGGCTATAGCTATTACACGAAGGTTGTAGCCAATCAAAAACTCTGGTTCGTCTATACGATGATCTATCCCGACGACTACAAAGATGTCCTCTCCCGCCTGTTCAAGGAAATCGACAACTGGCAAGTGTTTTAACCCCGCAATAGCAAAACTCTGAAACTAGTTTCATACTTTTACCCTCGTCAGCCACTTATCGGCTCCGCCGATGGCGTATTTGGGTAAAAATTTAAAAAGCCAGCGCAGAAACGATCATTATTCGCAAAAAATGTGTAACTTTGCATCCAATATCAAACTATTATTCATAACAATGAAACAACGATATGCAGTAGTAGTGCTTTTCGCACTGATAATCGCTTCGAGCATGGTGAGCCTGACCAGTTATAAGGCAACGGAGGAATTGGTGACTGCCGATATGGACCAGGCACTGGCCAAGGCTCTGGATGAACAGCAGTCGGACGTCATCAGTGCCGACACGATACAGGTGTTCAATAGTCATCTGCAAATAGATGGGTTGAGAGGAAATGCTGTTTTGGCAGTGGACACCAAGAAAGGATTCTGTCCTCGTCCACAAGTATCAACAGCGACAATTTTCTCTCTCTCAGACCAGCGTCCTTCGATGATTCTTTGGTCGATGGCGCTGCTGTGGGGATTGTTCTGCCTGTATCAGCATAGGCGGCTGTCTGCATTAGGCCTTTATGGCGGCTTGGCGCTGCAAGATGGGCGGTTCGTCAATGCAAAAGGCTGCGAAGTAAAACTTACCCCCATGCAGCAGCAACTGATGGAGATGCTGTGGCAATCGCCCTCGCATCAGCTGTCGAAAGCAGAGATTTGCGATGCCCTCTGGCCTAAGAAACCCGATGCCAGCGAGACGCTCTACACGCTTATCCGACGACTGAAGCCCATCATAGAAGAACATTCCAACCTCAAAATCGAGTCAGACAGAGGAAAGTCATACGGCCTGAAAATCAAATGACGGGATTCGACTGATACTCAGATAGATAGCTTTCTGTCAGACAATTGTCAGACAAATGTCAGGAAGTATTTTTGGCTAACGAGCAATCTCTTCATACCTTTGCAATCAAAAACAGCAAACGTATGAAGAGATTATTATTAAGCAATGTTAAAGTTGGTTTGGTTTTGGTGAGTTTGTGTGTCTAATAAGTGTAAGACGTAAAAAATGGAAAGAAACGCATTTGAACAAATGGCCCGCACGTGGCGAGAAAAGGCGCTCAGCGTGAGCCTACACTACGGAGCGGGCAAGGATGAGGCAGAAGACATCGCACAAGATGTGATGCTCCGCTTGTGGCAGATGCGTGACGAGCTGGAACGGTATCAGTCGATAGAAGCTATCGTGGCTCTGATGGCTAAACACCAACTGAGAAACCATCAACGGCGACGAAACGATGAATATCTGGACGAAGCCATCATTGTAAGTCTCACAACCAGTCCGCAAGAAGAACTGGAAACGAAAGAAAACGAGGCTTGGCTGACCACAAAGCTAGCGCAATTGCCCACCACGCAACGCACCTTATTATATATGCGACAAGTGGAGCGACGTACGCACGAAGAAATCGCCAGTCTGCTAGGCATTGAGCCCACATCGGTTAGTACACTATTGGCCAGGGCGCGACGAACATTATTGGAAGAAATAAAACGGAGGAATAAACGATGATAAAGTACACAAAGGATTATATTGCAAGGTTGCTGGACAAATACATGGACGGCACTTCCACACTCGAAGAGGAAGACATCCTCGCAGAGTATTTCCGAGGGAAAGACATTCCTCAGGAGTGGGAGGATTATCGCCAGCTCTTCCAGGAAATGGAGGCGATGAAACCACAACCCAAAGCCCGTAAGCGCTGGATAGGTTGGAGCATTGCCGCAGCTGCTATTGTGGCAGTTGTGCTCTATCTCTCTATCCCCTCGGAGCCTTACGATCACCCCTGCGTGCCTCCTGTTTATGCAGAGGCTGATACGACAACGATGCAAAAAGAGACGCATCATCAAGCTGAGCAGACATCAGACACGATATCCGGTGAGAAGGAATTTCCCCAAAAGAAACGTCGTTTAAGAAAGCCAGCACCAACCCTTACCGATTACGATAAGGCTTACGCTCTGATGGCTGCTACAAAACAAGAACTGCAAGAAACAGAGCGCCAGATGGCTCAGTGCCAACAGGAAATCATTGAGGCACATTTAGCTGCTTATGGCTATATCCCAGTTATGCAAGAAGATGGTACCATTATCTATATGAACGAACAAACAAATTACATTGCATATGAAGAGTAAAAACGTCATCATGGTGGGGTTGTTCCTATTACTGCCCTTCACCGCTACAGCACAACAGCACATTGAGAAGACTTTTGATGCCTTGCGTCAAAGTAAAGCGCAAAAGGAAGTGTGGTCAGAGCATACCATAGAGAAAGACCCAGAAACAGGAAAACTGAATGGGTTGAGCGACATCTACGACTTCTTGATAACGAATCCGCAAAATAAGAATCTGGTAACTGCTATTGAGCAGGCTTTCCATCAGGATGAGGGCAAGGCTTACAGCGTGAAGTCTGGTAATCGCGGAGGCGAGGAACACTACACCGCTTTAGCTGTTGGTAACAGCAATAGAGGAGTTTCTATCGGACTGATGAAAGGCTCGAAGTATATCTATGCCCTGTTCCTTGACCCTAAGGACTCTGCTCGTCAGCATCGCTATGCATACGCCTTAGAATGGGTGGACGATGGTGACAAAATCAGGGGACGTATCGCTAAGACTTACGCCACCACGCAGGAGCATCGCAGAAGCATAAGACAGACAAGGACCATTAGTATCAATGGTAACACATTCAAAATTGATGATAATAGTTTCTCGTTAGGCAGCGGTTTTCCGTTTGATAACAGCTCCGTTTTTAACAATGACTCGATATTTTCATATGGACCGAAGAGCTCAGAATCATGGCTTAGCGAGTTCAATACCTTCAAGAACCTGTTTCTGAAGAATCCTACAGGCACTGCTTCTAATTATCACGTATCACATATCTACAAGCTGTGCAAGAATGCTGATTGTCTGGACGATGCAGAGAAGGCGATGGTCCTCAAGGAACTTGAGAAATTGAAGAAAGCTGCTAAGGATGATTTTATCAAGCAGATGTTTGAAATGAGCATGGAACGACTGACGAAGTAAAGCAATGAAACATATTATAATCATTTCCCTCTCGCTGCTTCTGGCAGCGAGGGTTGGGATAGCTACGGCCCAAACGAAAAAAGACATTCCCGAGCAGAGCTCGCCTACCCGTAGCCTTTCTACGAGCGTAAGCCGCTCGGCCCAAGGGGACGCTTGCCTAAGCAAGAATGATTCCATTACTTGGAACAAAGAATTGGAGGGTGTGGAAATCAAGGCCCAAAAGCAACTCATCAAGCAGGAGATTGACCGCATAGGCTACGATGTGCAGGCAGATGAAGAATCAAAGACGCAAACCGTCTTGGATATGTTGCGCAAGGTGCCGATGGTAACAGTAGATGGTCAGGACAACATTCTTGTAAAAGGCAACAGCAGCTATAAGATTTACAAGAACGGGCATTACGACCCCAGTCTGTCGAAGAATGCCAAGGAGGTGTTGAAGTCGATGCCCGCCTCGATGGTAAAGCGTATCGAAGTGATTACCGATCCTGGAGCACGAGAGGATGCAGAAGGCGTGGATGCCATCTTGAACATCGTCATGGTAGATGGTTCGAAGTTGCAAGGTATAACGGGTGTGGTATCTGCGAGCTATACTTCATTGAATCAAGCTAATTTCTACACCTCGCTTACAGGACAAATAGGCAAATTGCTCATGTCTGTAGACTATGGTTATGGTGGCATGTCGAGTTGTGCAACAGAAAGCAGAGTAGACGTAGATCGCACCTATCTTGATACGGGAAGTCGTATGTTGTCGCACTCTGAGGGCACCAACCCAGGAGCCATCCATTACACTAACCTTAATGCCAGCTATGATATCGACTCGCTCAATCTGCTTTCTGCCTCGTTTGGCGGTTACTTTTATAAACTGAACGTGCAAGGCGACGGCTCTACATGGCTTGGAAATGGAAACCAAACTACCTATAGTTATAACAACCATTACTGGATGCCAGGTTATAGCCATCACTCTTGGAACGGACGATTGGACTATGAACATAAGACGCGACGGAAGGGCGAGCGGCTCACTCTCTCTTACATGCTCGCCCTCACGCGTCAACATACCGATCAGGAAAACGAATATTCTGAACTTGTGAATGCACCTTTTTCATATACTGGCAGATTGCTGACAGAGCGTGAAAGATTTACCGAGCATACGTTTCAGGTGGATTGGTTGCGCCCTCTGGGCAAGGGCCATCAGTTGGAGTTGGGTACCAAGTATATCGATCGCAACAACAATAGTCACGACACACAGGAATTCTATGGTGTCGACATGTCTACCACCGATGAGTTCCAGCATACGACCCGTGTCTTGGCAGGATATGCCGATTATATTTATAAGTACGATAAATGGTCGGCTCGTGGAGGGTTGCGCTATGAGTATAGCTATATGAAGGGCAGCTATCCCGATGGAAAAGGAAAGGCCTTTGATAAACATCTAGGCGACTGGGTGCCACAGGCTACTGTGAAATATCAGCTTACCGATGCACAATCCCTGAAGCTGAACTATACCACAAGTATCAATCGTCCAGGCATTTCCTATCTGAATCCCTCAGTCGTTGTCTCGCCAGCGATCGTTCAACAGGGAAACCCTCGATTGTCAAGCTCCCATACTCAGCGTATCAGTCTGGTATATTCCTATATTCTGCCTCTACTGACGCTTCAAATTGCGCCTTCATACAACTTCAGTTCAGGTGGTATCAGTACTGTTCAAACGGCTAAGGATGATATCATGTATCGCACTTATGAAAATATACTGCGTTATCGCAGATTCTCCATTGAGCAATATGTGCAGTGGAAGCCTTTCGATGGCACAACCCTCGTTATCAATAATAATCTGCGATACGAGCATAACGAGAATCCCAACCTTGGTTATCGCACCTATGGTTGGTCGGATAGTTATTATGCCAATGTTTCCCAAAAGCTCCCTTGGAAACTGCTTCTTTATCTGAGTTCATACGGCAAGATAGGTCGTAGTCCTTCTGGTATCTACAATATGCAGCATTCCTACTTCGGGTATTATGCCTCGCTTCAGCGCTCCTTCCTGAAAGACGGGCGCTTGACGGTAAGAATCAGTGCCAATGCGCCATTCAATAAGTATTGGACTACTGAGGCGGAAACCGTGAATGGTGACTATCGTGCTTTCGAGAAGTCATGGAATCATGCCCGTTCTTTCACGCTCTCCGTTACTTGGCGCTTCGGCTCTCTGAAAGCCAGCGTGAAAAAGGCAGAACACAGCATCGATAACGATGATGTCGTTGGTGGCATTACAAAACTCTGAAACTGGTTTCATACTTTGCCCTCGGCAAACTCCAAAAAGTGATTGCCGAGGGCTTTTTGTATGACATCTAGTATCCGTCAATAGGCTTGCTCGTGAATGCCTTTGACGGCACGACCGGAGGGATCGTTCATGCCCTTGAAGGCGGCATCCCACTCGAGGGCAATAGCGGTAGAGCAGGCTACGCTGGCCTCGCTGGGCACACTCTTGGCGGCACTGTCGCTGGGGAAATGCTCGGCGAAAATGCTGCGATAGTAGTACTCTTCCTTGTTCTTCGGTGGGTTGATGGGGAAACGCTCAGCAGCATGGGCCATCTGTTCGTCTGATACTGCCTCAGAGGTCATCTGTTTGAGGGTATCGATCCAAGAATAGCCGACACCATCGCTGAACTGCTCCTTCTGGCGCCAGGCGACCTCTGCGGGCAACAAATGGGCAAAGGCCTCGCGAACAATCTTCTTTTCCATCGTAGTGCCTGGACACATCTTGGCCTCGGGATTGGTACGCATGGCGACATCGAGGAACTCCTTATCGAGGAAAGGTACACGACCCTCTACACCCCAGGCACTGAGGCTCTTATTGGCTCGCAGACAATCATAGAGGTAGAGCTTACTCAACTTGCGAACGGTCTCTTCGTGGAAGTCTTTCGCTGTGGGGGCTTTATGGAAGTAAAGGTAACCACCGAAAATCTCGTCGGCACCCTCACCGGAGAGCACCATCTTGATTCCCATCGACTTGATAACCCTTGCCAAGAGATACATAGGTGTAGAGGCGCGCACGGTGGTGACATCGTAGGTCTCGATGAAGTAAATTACATCGCGAATGGCATCGAGGCCCTCTTGGATGGTATAGTTGATTTCGTGGTGAACGGTGCCGATATGGTCTGCCACGAGTTTTGCTTTTGCTAAATCAGGTGCACCCTTTAAACCTACAGCGAAGGAGTGCAAACGGGGCCAGTAGGCCTTGGTCTTGGAATCGTCTTCGATACGCATTTCAGAATACTTCTCTGCAATGGCAGAAATGACAGAAGAATCGAGTCCGCCACTTAAAAGTACACCATAAGGCACATCGGACATCAACTGACGCTTAACAGCTTCTTCGAGGGCATCGTGGATGGCCTCTACACTGGCTGGGTTATCTTTCACAGCGTCGTACTGCATCCAGTCGCGACGGTAATACCACTTCTGGCCGGGGTCGACGCTCCAATAATAATGGCCGGGGAGGAAGGGCTCATAGCGCTCGCACTGACCTTCGAGGGCCTTCAACTCGGAGGCGACATAGACGGTGCCATCGCTATCGTAACCGATATAAAGAGGAATGACACCAATGGGGTCACGGGCGATGAGAAATTCGTTCTTCTCCTCATCATAAAGCACGAAGGCAAAGATACCGCTGAGGTCTTCGAGGAAGTTGATGCCCTTCTCCCGATAGAGGGCGAGGATGACCTCACAGTCGGAGCCCGTCTGGAACTCGTACTGCCCAGCATAGCGGCGACGGATTTCCTGGTGATTATAGATCTCGCCATTGACGGCGAGCACCTGTTTACGATCGGGCGAGAACAGAGGCTGACCACCACTCTCGGGGTCGACGATACTGAGTCGCTCGTGGGCAAGGATGGCGCTGCCGCCACAATAGATACCACTCCAGTCTGGGCCGCGATGACGGATTTTCTGACTCATCTTCAAGGCCTTTTCACGCAGCTCATGCGTCTGCTCTTTTACATTCAATATTGCTACTATTCCACACATAATTCGATTTGACTATTTTACTATTTTACGATTTTCAATTTATTACAAATATGAGAGATACAAATAATTAGTTTGGGCAGGATATTCCGCTGCGAGGGTGTCAATCTGGTTGACGGTGGGCACGAGTCCCAACTGTTTACGCCATTTGCGGATGGTAAGACCTGCCTGTTCCATCTTCATACGATGCTCCAAGCCAATGGCGCGTGCGATCTGGAAATCGCTGAAACCATATACTTTCGCAGCACGCAACAACAACGCCACCTCGGGCGACTGTAGATACTCCCTGAATTCACTCGGTTCCATAAACTCGGAAATCTCGGAAAGATGGGTATACTCGTGGAGCTGAAGATCGATGTCGACGATATGCTTCAACTTCTGCAGGAACCAGCGGTCGATCTTCGTGAGTTGATGAATCTGCTCGATGGTATAGCCTATCTTCAACGCCTTTGAGACAACGAAGATACGCATATCTGTGGGCTCTTGCAGCGATTTCTCGATGTCTGGAATCTTAATCTCGTGGTTCTCTACAAAGCCGTGCATGCCTTGACCAATCATACGGAGGCCTTTTTGCAGGGCCTCTTCAAAAGTGCGGCCGATGGCCATCACCTCGCCAACACTCTTCATCGACGAACCAAGCTGGCGCTTCACGCCCTGGAACTTGGTCAAATCCCAACGGGGAATCTTTACCACTACATAGTCGAGGGCTGGCTCGAAGAAAGCGCTCGTAGTCTTTGTAACGGAGTTTTTCAGTTCGAAGAGACCATAACCCAAGCCGAGTTTTGCGGCGACGAAAGCGAGGGGATAACCTGTGGCCTTCGATGCCAAAGCTGAAGAACGGCTCAGACGAGCGTTCACCTCGATAACGCGATAATCTTCGCTATTGGGGTCGAGGGCATACTGTACGTTACACTCACCCACGATGCCGATATGGCGGATAATCTTGATGGCAAGGGCACGCAACTTGTGATACTCGCTATTGGTAAGCGTCTGACTGGGGGCTACCACAATCGACTCGCCCGTATGGATGCCAAGGGGGTCGAAATTCTCCATGTTACAGACGGTGATGCAGTTGTCGTACTTATCACGCACTACCTCGTATTCTATCTCTTTCCAACCCTTCAGCGATTTCTCTACCAATACCTGAGGCGAGAACGAGAAGGCTTCCTCTGCCTGTGCCAAAAGTTGTTCTTCGTTATCGCAGAAGCCAGAGCCGAGACCACCAAGGGCGTAGGCAGCACGCAGAATCACGGGGAAACCTAATTCATGGGCTGCACGCTGTACTTCTTCGATGGTAGAACAGGCCTCGCTCTTGATGGTCTTCACGCCAATCTCATCGAGGCGCTTTACAAAGAGGTCGCGGTCTTCTGTATCGATAATGGCTTGTACGGGTGTGCCTAATACCTCAACGCCGTATTTGGCTAAAATGCCCTTTTCATCGAGCTCAACACCACAATTGAGTGCTGTCTGGCCTCCGAAACTCAGGAGAATACCGTCAGGACGCTCTTTCTCGATGATACGCGCCACGAACTGAGGGGTAACGGGTTGGAAATAAACGGTGTCGGCGACATCCTTACTGGTCTGCACCGTGGCGATATTGGGATTGATGAGCACAGAATGGATGCCTTCTTCCTTCAAGGCTTTCAGTGCCTGGGCGCCGCTATAGTCGAACTCACCGGCCTGACCAATCTTCAAGGCTCCTGAACCCAGAAGCAGTACTTTTTTTATCTCTTTCTTCTCCATCATCCTAGCATTTTTACAAATTCATCAAATAAAAACTCTGTATCAACAGGTCCTGAGCAGGCTTCAGGGTGGAACTGTGCCGACATCCAGGGATTCGTCTTGTGACGAATGCCTTCATTAGAGCCATCGTTCATGTTGACAAACAGCGGTTCCCAGTCTGAGGGTAGGGTAGACGCATCCACCGCATAACCATGATTCTGCGAGGTGATAAAACACTGTGTAGTGCCTACACGCTGTACGGGTTGGTTATGAGAACGATGACCATATTTCAGCTTGTAAGTTTTGGCACCTGCGGCCTTTGCCAATAACTGGTTGCCAAGGCAAATGCCCATACAGGGTCGCACCTGTGTATTACTTAGGAAGGTGCGGATATTTGCTACCGTCTTACTGCATTGCTCTGGATCGCCAGGGCCATTTGCCAAGAACAGACCATCGAATTCCAACTGATTGAAATCATAATCCCAAGGCACGCGCACCACTTCGATGCCGCGCTTGATGAGACAACGGATAATATTGGCCTTTACACCGCAATCGACCAAAACGACACGATGTTTCTTCTCGCCCTCGGCTTGATAGGTAATGACCTCCTTGCAGCTTACTTGCTCTACCCAATTTACAGAGCCGTAATCTTCGGATTCCGGGCGTGCTTTAGTCAACTCTCCACTCTCCACTATCACCTCTCCTCTCATCACGCCGTGCTCACGGAGTATCTTCGTCAATCGACGGGTATCGATGCCCGTGATGGCTGGTATCTTCTCGCGTTGCAACCAGGCGGCGAGGCTCTCGCGCGCATTCCAGTGCGAATATGTTTCACTATAGTCGGCCACTACAAGTGCCTTTGGATGAATCTTCTCACTTTCCATGAACAGGGGTAAACCGTTGCTGCCGATGCCTGTATCAGGTACACCGTAGTTACCTATCAGTGGGTAAGTGGTTACCAATATCTGCCCCGCATAGCTGGGATCTGTCAGACTTTCAGGATAGCCCGTCATCGCTGTGTTGAACACCACCTCGCCGGACGTGTTGGTATCATAACCAAACGACCAGCCGCAGAACTGGGTGCCATCCTCAAGTACTAATTTCGCTGCTTTCATAACTTATAACTGCATCTTTATTATTTTCTCTACATAATTCACAAATGCCTGATTGACCATGCGTATGCCACCTGGCGTGGGATAATGGCCTGTAAAGTACCAGTCGCCAGGATGATTAGGACAGGCCTTATGCAATCCTTCAATGCTTTGGTACACCAGTTCGACAGGTGCTCGCATACCATCAGGACTCAACATCTCTACAATCTTCTGGTTGATCTCATCAACACTAAACGGTGCGTAGATGGCTCTCACGTGGTTTGCTGCCAGGGGCGCCGTCTTGCAGTTTCGATAGGTATCTGCAATCAATTGTTGCATGCCTCGTTCTTTGATGAGTTCGATGGCCGCCCGGAAAGCACAGAGTTCCTCTAATCGCGACATGTCGATGCCGTAGTAGTCGGGATAACGGATTTGTGGTGAACTCGACACCATCACAATTTTCTTGGGATGCAAGCGGTCGAGGATTTTGAAAATGCTCTCCTTCAGTGTCGTCCCTCGTACGATAGAGTCGTCGATAATCACGAGATTGTCCTCATAGGGCGTAAGTGAACCATAAGTGATGTCATAGACGTGAGCCGCCAAATCATTGCGCTCGGCACCATCGGAAATGAAAGTGCGGAGCTTGATGTCCTTCCACACGACCTTTTCTATGCGTACGTCGTGGTTTAGTTTACGGATACCGTCGGTCATACCATAGAAGGCAACCTCGGCCGTGTTGGGGATATATGAAAAAACAGTGTTGGTTACATCGTTGCTGATAGCTCGCATAATGGCTGGCGTCAGTTGTTCGCCCAGACGTTTGCGCTCCAGATAGATATCACGGTCGGAGCCTCGACTGAAATAGATGCGCTCGAAGCTGCAGGCGCTCAACGCCTTTTCAGGCAAAATCTGCTCCAGGCACATTTTACCGCTCTTACGGACGATGAGTGATTGGCCGGGTTTCAGCTCCTGTATGTCGTCAGCATGGAGGTCGAAAGTGGTTTGGATGACCGGGCGCTCTGAGGCCAGAACGACGATCTCGTCATCCTGATACCAGAATGCAGGACGGATGCCCCATGGGTCGCGTACGGCAAACAACTCGCCGGAGCCAGTTAGACCGCACATGACATAACCGCCATCGAAGTGGGGCATGGTAGTTTTGAGCACATTCGCAATCTCAACATGGTTATCGATATAGGTCGTGATATCCTTACCTTGTAAATTCTGGTCTTTGGCTTCAACGAATAGTCTTTCAACCTCACGGTCAAGTCGATGGCCCATCAGTTCGAGTGTAATATACGAATCGCTATAGATACGCGGCGACTGACCTTGGGCTGTGATGAAAGAAAAGACCTCGTCGATGTTGGTCATGTTGAAGTTGCCACAGAGACACAGGTTCTTGGCGCGCCAGTTGTTACGGCGCAGGAAAGGATGCACATATTGCAGACCGCTCTTGCCTGTGGTAGAGTAGCGGAGGTGACCCATATATAACTGACCAGCAAACGATTCGTCTACGCGCTTGAAGATTTCTGTGATGGCATCTTTGCCCTCAGCTTTCTCACGGAACATATATTCCTCACCAGCCGGCGCATCAAGATTAACACAGGCTACACCTGCACCCTCCTGACCACGGTTGTGCTGTTTCTCCATCATCAGATAGAGTTTGTTCAGCCCATATCGCCACGTACCGTATTTACGTTCGTAATACGATAGCGGTTTCAGCAACCGGATCATAGCTACACCACATTCATGCTTTAGCTGTTCCATATACAAGCCTTTATAAAGTCCATGAAGAGGGGATGCGGATGCAGTACCGTAGAAGCGTATTCGGGATGGAATTGTGAACCGATGTACCATTTCTTATCAGGAATCTCAACGATTTCTACGAGGTTGGCAGCAGGATTGATACCCACGCACTTCATACCGTTAGATTCGTACTCATCCAGATACTTGTTATTGAATTCATAGCGATGGCGATGACGCTCCATGATAAGCGTCTTGCCCGAATAGGCTTGTGCAACACGACTACCTTTGCGCAACTCGCATTCATAGGCTCCGAGTCGCATGGTTCCGCCCTTTTCCGTAATGTTCTTCTGCTCCTCCATCATATCGATGACGTTGTGGGGTGTCTTTTCGTCCATCTCACTGCTGTTGGCATCTTGGTAGCCTAGTACATTACGTGCAAACTCGATCACCATCATCTGCATACCTAAACAGATACCGAAGGTTGGGATGTCGTGCGTACGGGTAAATTCGGCAGCGATAATTTTTCCCTCAATACCGCGTGTACCGAAGCCTGGACAGATAACGATGCCTGCCATACCTTTCAGTTTCTCAGCGACATTTTGAGCGTCAATCTCTTCGCTGTTGATAAAGTGAATGATTGTCTTCACATCGTTGTAGATACCTGCCAAATTAAGACTTTCGCGGATACTCTTGTAAGCATCTTGCAAATCGTATTTGCCAACGAGTGCTACATGTATCTCTTGTGTAGCATGGCGTTGTTTCTCAAGAAAATCGTGCCACGGTTTCATGGCTGGTGTCTCGCCTACGGGGATGCCTATTTTACGCAAGATGGCTGCATCAAGCCCTTGTCGCTGCATGCTTACAGGTACTTCGTAAATAGAAGGCATATCCTCGCTTTGCACGACGCACTCGAGGTCGACATTACAAAACGACGCCACCTTCATGCGCAGGGCATTGTCAAGATGGCGTTCTGTTCGCAGGACAAGAATATCGGGCTGGATACCCATCCCCTGCAATTCCTTTACTGAGTGCTGCGTAGGTTTTGTCTTAAGCTCATCGGCAGCTTTAAGGTAAGGTACATAAGTAAGGTGAACACAGACGGCATTGCGCCCTAATTGCCAACGTAATTGTCGGATAGCCTCCATAAACGGTGCACTCTCGATGTCGCCGATAGTACCACCAACTTCCGTTATGACAAAATCCAGTTCTTCAGATGATTCATTGCCTTCGCGTAGCATACGACGCTTGATTTCGTCGGTGATATGCGGCACTACCTGAATCGTCTTACCTAAATAGTCGCCATGTCGCTCACGGTCGATCACCGTTTTATAGATGCGGCCTGTAGTGATGGAATTGTTGCGTGTGGTATGAATACCTGTGAATCGTTCATAATGCCCCAGGTCGAGATCGGTCTCCATACCGTCGACGGTGACGTAACACTCACCATGCTCGTATGGATTCAGTGTACCAGGATCAATGTTGATGTAGGGGTCGAATTTCTGAATTGTAACTTTGTAGCCACGGGCTTGTAGCAATTTGCCAATACTGGCGGAGATAATGCCCTTTCCAAGCGAGGAAACCACGCCGCCAGTAACGAAGATGTATTTTGTGTCCATAAATCAAAAAGTGTATTTATGGACTGCAAAGGTAGTTATTTCTGATGGCAATCGGACGATAATCTCCTATTTGTATTGTTAAAAATACCGCCAACTATCAATTTGTAAAGTTTTGCAGCCCGTACTTTGTTAATTTGCTTTCTTATTTGCTTAAAATGCTGCCATTTCCTGACAATCTGTCATTTTAGGGTTTTTCAAAAAAGCCCTCTCTCCTTCGACTTTGGAGCCGAAAGAGAGGGTACCTGGTAAAGTTATGGATGCAGCGAAAAACCGAAAACCAGGTATGCTTTTTGTGTGCAAGGGTTGCCGATTAGCTCTCCGAAGACAGGAATGGAGAAGCTATCGGTTATCTTGATATCTTTTGTTGCCTTCAGCGAAAGATTGGTCACCGCGAACCCATTCGTATAGCCATTATAGTAATTGGTAGAGAACGGAACGGCGCCAGCCGTCGCAGTCCAATCGATATTGGCCAATTTGAATGGGACAGCAGCCTCAAAATAACTGCTATAGGCTCGCTTGCCGTCCGCTTTATAATCGTTACCGGCAAAGTTCGTAAACCACTGTAGCGACAGGAAGCCGAAGTCGTAGCCAATGTTAGCTTCGAAAGTATGATTTGTACTATGGGCATTGTACCTGAAATAGCGGGCGTCCAAGTCGCCACCATTGTTTGTCCAATAATCAACGATACCAATGTTAAAGCCACCGATGGTATAGGCAAGTGTCAAGTCTATCTCCTTGGTATCGGAAAAGTTGGAAATGCCTACATTTCCCCAAGCTTCCAGCTTCAAGCCTTTATAGGCGATACCCAGAGTTGGTTGAAACGACACGTCGCCAAGATCCTGACCACGCCAGATGTAATTGCTGACGATATCTCCATTAATCGTAGCTTCAACTTTATCCTGTGCATGGGTGGTCGAACATACGACCAAACCCAATGCAAATAAAACAATCTTTTTCATAGTTTCTAATCTTCTTATTTAAACATTAATAAAACCTTAATATAACCAATTTTAGTTGTAACAACTTTCTCCGTGTTCGTAAATATCAAGTCCTTCTTCTTCAATTCGTTTATCAACACGAAGCCCATGCAGTTTCTTGATGCCATAGAACAAGGCGAAACCGCAGACTGCAGCCCAAAGGTCGATAATGAGAATACCGAAAGCCTGAGCACCAAAGAATCCCCAGCCAAAACCATAGAAAGCACCGTTTGTGGTAGAAAACAGGCCTGTCATCAGTGTACCGAGGATACCACATACACCATGTACAGAACTAGCACCCACAGGATCGTCGATGTGCAACTTATGGTCGATAAACTCGATGGCGTATACCAGTATCAGACCACAAACAAATCCGATAATCACTGCCCCTAAGGGTGATACAATGTCACAACCAGCAGTAATACCAACGAGACCTGCCAACACACCGTTCAACGTGAGTGAGAGTGAAGGTTTGCCATATTTGAAATAGGTAAGGAACATCGTTGCAACACCGCCTGCAGCAGCAGCGAGGTTGGTGGTCAAGAATACATGGCTGATTGCCACACGGTTTACTTCGCCAGAAGCAGCCAACTGGCTACCAGGGTTGAAGCCAAACCATCCTAACCAAAGGATAAACACACCCAATGCCGCCATCGTCAGATTGTGACCAGGGATAGCACGGCTCTTACCGTTTGCAGTATATTTACCGATACGAGGTCCAAGTGCCAAAGCTCCAATTAGAGCCAATACACCACCTACGCTGTGTACGATAGCAGAACCTGCAAAATCGTGGAATACATCACCAAACGTACTCATCATAAAGCCGTCGGCAGCGTCGTTACATAGCCAACCGCCGCCCCAGGTCCAGTGACCCTCAATAGGGTAGATCAATAGCGAGATGACGGCGCTATAAACCATATACATCGAGAACTTTGTACGCTCGGCCATTGCACCGCTCACGATAGTGGCACTTGTGGCACAGAACACTGTCTCGAAGATCAAGAAACCCTCTACGGGCAAGTCTCCTTTATAGAAACTCAGGTCGCCCCAGTTTGGAGCACCAATAAAACCTGCGCCTTCGCTGCCGAACATAAAGCCGAAGCCAAGAAAGAAGAACAGCAACGAGCCGAACATAAAGTCGACAAAGTTCTTCATCAAGATGTTTGCCGTATTTTTACTTTGCGTAAAACCTGCTTCACACAGCGCAAATCCCGGCTGCATCCAGAAAACTAACATGGCTGCCAATAGCATCCATACAGTATCGAGTGATAATCCAATTTCGTTCATATCCTGAAAATTTTTGTTATTAATACTTAATTGTCAATTGTCCATTATCCATTGTCAATTATTTCTTGTCTCTCAGTACGGTGTCACCATGTTCGCCAGTGCGGATGCTCCAGGTGTCGATCATGTCGCTCACGAAAATGCGACCGTCACCAACTTCGCCCGTATGAGCCACTTCAAGAATGACCTTCACTGTAGGTTCTACCAGCGGATCACGACACACAATGGTCAGAGCTACACGTTCGATAACATCCGTAGAATACTGTACACCACGATATATTCTTTCTTGTCGACTCTGTCCGATGCCGTGAACGTTGTGGTACTCAAACCAGTCGATGTCCGAACTGAGCAAGGCTTCTTTGACCTCCTCGAACTTCGTCTTGCGAATAATTGCTTCAATCCTTTTCATACCTTTTCTCTTTTTACCTAATTAATTATTACTATTAAAGCCCTCTTATTGGGTTGCATTTTGATAATTATCGAGTGCAAAGGTATTGCATATTGATTAAATATCCATGCATTTTCTATCACTTTTGTTTGTTAAAACGTATATTAACTTTCTTTTTGTCAATTTATGGGTTTGTATTTCTATCGCTTTGTTTACACTTTGTACCTGATGACCCTCTTTTTGTTGCAAAACGTCACTTCTCTTGTAAGCCGAACCCCGTTGTTATCGTACACAACTAGCTTGAAAATAGGTGAAGATGTCAATGTGTAAGTTTTCAGGTGTCTGTTATGGTCTAAAAGTGTCATAATGACATAAAAAGCGTTAGATTACAGACAAAGTGTAAGTTGCTCGTATTTTTAAAGATGAAAATTGAAAGCATAAGCTTTGTAATAATGACAAATTGTACTATCTTTGCACCCAAAAATAAACAAAGTGTAAGTTAAAGTTGGTAATATATGATTAATAGCAAACTTCAAACTGGAAAGAACATGCAGATTGAACGGAGTGTACAGAAAGGATTATATCAACCGGATTACGAGCATGACGCTTGCGGCGTGGGTATGGTGGTTAATATCCACGGCGGAAAAAGTCATGATCTGGTTGACAATGCTCTGAAGGTGCTTGAGAACATGGAACACCGTGGCGCCGAGACACGCGACAAGACCGGTGATGGTGCGGGTATCATGGTACAGATACCCCACGAGTTTATTTTGTTACAGGGTATCCCCGTGCCTGAAAAGGGAAAGTATGGTACAGGACTGGTGTTCCTGCCCAAGGACGAGAAAGCACAGCAGGAGATCCTGAGTGTGATGATCGAGGAGATCGAGCGCGAGGGGTTGCAGCTGATGCATCTGCGTACGGTTCCTACAAACCCTGAGGTGTTGGGTGTAGCCGCCCGTGAGGTGGAACCCGCCATCAAACAGATTTTCGTAACAGGTGTATCCGAGGAGGATGTGCCTGTGTTCGAGCGTATATTATATAAGGTACGCAAGAGAATCGAGAATCGCATCAAGGACAAGGACTTCTATATCTGTTCCCTGTCGAACAAGAACATCATCTATAAGGGTATGCTGACGAGCGGACAGCTGCGTCGCTATTTCCCTGATCTGTCGAATGATTACTTTACAAGCGGACTGGCGCTGGTGCACTCCCGTTTCAGCACAAACACATTCCCCACGTGGTCGTTGGCCCAGCCCTTCCGTTTGTTAGCACACAACGGTGAGATCAATACCATCCGTGGTAACCGCGGATGGATGAAGGCTCGTGAGAGTGTGCTGTCGAGTGAGGCCCTGGGTGACATCAAGGACCTGCGTCCGATTGTGCAGGACGGCATGAGCGATTCGGCCAGCTTGGACAACGTGTTCGAGTTCCTGATGATGAGCGGACTCTCGTTGCCACAGGCCATGGCTATCCTGGTGCCTGAGAGTTTTAACGATAAGAACCCTATTTCAGAAGATTTGAAAGCCTTCTACGAATATCACTCTATCCTGATGGAGCCGTGGGACGGCCCTGCCGCACTGCTGTTTAGCGATGGTCGCTACGCAGGCGGAATGCTCGACCGTAACGGCCTGCGCCCCAGCCGCTACACCATCACCAAGCAAGGTATGATGGTGGTAGCCTCTGAGGTGGGTGTGATGGACTTTGAGCCCGGCGACGTGGTATCAAAGGGACGCCTGCAGCCAGGAAAGATCCTGCTGATTGATACGCAGGAAGGTAAGATCTACTACGATGGCGAGATTAAGGAGAAGCTGGCCAAGGCCCATCCTTACCGCGAGTGGCTGAATGAGAACCGCGTACAGCTGGAGAAGTTGAAGAGCGGACGTAAGGTTGACAACGGTGTGAGCGACTTGCAGCAGAAGCTGGTTACTTTCGGATTTGGTCAGGAGGATATCGACAAGACCATTATCCCTATGGCCACAGCCGGACAGGAGCCTGTAGCTGCGATGGGTAACGACACCCCGTTAGCAGTGATCTCAGACCGTCCACAGGTGCTATTCAACTATTTCCGTCAACAGTTTGCGCAGGTGACCAACCCTGCCATCGACCCTATCCGCGAGGAACTTGTGATGAGTCTTACCGAATACATCGGTGCCGTGGGTACCAACATTCTTACCCCCGATGCATCGAACTGCAAGATGGTACGTTTGCCGCAGCCAGTTTTAACCAACACACAACTTGATATATTGTGCAACATCCGCTACAAGGGCTTTAACACCAAGAAGTTGCCTATCCTGTTCGAGATGGCGAAAGGCGAGGAAGGCCTGCGCCAGGCGCTTGACGACCTGTGCCACCAGGCCGAAGCCAGTGTAGATGAGGGTGTGAACTACATTATCCTGAGCGACCGAGATCTGGACGATACCCATGCCGCCATCCCCAGTCTGTTGGCTGTTTCTGCTGTCCACCACTACCTGATTAGTGTAGGTAAACGTGTGCAGACGGCGCTGATTGTGGAGAGCGGTGAGATCCGTGAGGTGATGCACGCTGCCCTGCTGTTAGGCTACGGTGCCAGCGCCCTGTGTCCTTACATGACCTTCGCCGTGCTCGATGATCTGGTGAAGCGTGGCAAGATCCAGGAGGAGTACGCCACCGCCGAGAAGAACTACATTAAGGCCGTGGATAAGGGTCTGAAGAAGATTATGAGTAAGATGGGTATCTCGACCATCCGCAGCTACCGCGGTGCCAAGATCTTTGAGAGCATCGGACTGAGCGAGGATATGCTGCGCCGCTACTTCGGTACCGAGGTAAGCACCATTGGTGGTGTAGGTCTGAAGGAGATCGCTCGCGATGCCATTGCATTACATGAGGCAGCCAAAGAGCAGACACTGTTGCAGAACCAGGGTCAGTTTGCTTGGCGCAAGGACGGTATCAAGCATGCCTGGAACCCCGAGACCATTGCCAAGTTGCAGTTGGCTACCCGTCAGGGTAACTACGATAAGTTTAAGCAGTGGGCTAAGCTGGTGGACGAGAAAGAATCGCCTATCTTTATTCGCGATTTCTTCGGTTTCAAGAAGGCTGCTAAACCAACCCCAATCGACGAGGTTGAAAGCGTAGAAAGCATTGTGAAGCATTTTGTTACAGGTGCCATGAGTTTCGGTGCCCTGAGCATCGAGGCCCATGAGGCACTGGCATTGGCGATGAATAAACTGGGTGCACGCTCGAACACTGGTGAGGGTGGTGAGGATAATGCCCGCTACCACACAGAGGTGGACGGTGTAAGCCTGAGCTCGAAGACCAAGCAGATTGCCAGTGGACGTTTCGGTGTAACCGCCGAATACCTGGTGAACGCTGAAGAGATACAGATTAAGGTGGCACAGGGTGCCAAGCCTGGTGAGGGTGGTCAGTTGCCTGGCTTTAAGGTTAACAAGATTATCGCCAAGACGCGTAATGCTATTCCTGGTATCTCGCTGATTTCGCCTCCACCTCATCACGACATCTATAGTATCGAGGACCTGGCACAGCTCATCTTCGACCTGAAGAATATCAACCCCACAGCTGCCGTCAGCGTAAAGTTGGTGGCCGAGAGCGGTGTAGGAACCATTGCCGCTGGTGTGGCTAAGGCTAAGGCCGACCTCATCGTTATCTCTGGTGCCGAGGGTGGTACTGGTGCCAGCCCTGCATCAAGTATGCGATTTGCAGGTATCAGTCCTGAGATCGGACTGGCCGAGACCCAGCAGACGCTGGTGATGAACGGCTTGCGTAACCAGGTTCGCCTGCAGACCGACGGACAGCTGAAGACTGCCAAGGACGTGATTATCATGGCGATGCTTGGTGCCGACGAGTTCTCGTTCGGAACACTGCCCCTGATAGTATTGGGCTGTGTGATGATGCGTAAGTGTAATACCAATACCTGTCCTATGGGTGTGGCTACTCAGAACCCCGAGTTGCGCAAGCACTTTGAGGGTCGCGCCGAGTACGTGGTTAACTTCTTTACCTTCCTGGCCGAGCAGGTACGCGAATACCTGAGTGAAATCGGTGTGAAGAGTCTGAAGGAGATTATCGGACACACCGAACTGATTGAGGTGAACACCGAGAACGCTACCGACAAGCAGAAGACTATCGACTTTGCGCGACTGCTGCACAAGCCTGCAACCGACAAGGTTGCGATTGAGCGAGATCAGAGTGATGCTCGCATCAACTCTGACGAGCGTGAGCAAGCTCGCCCGAAGGGCAGGGCTCTCTACTGGGATCGTGGCGCTTACACCAAGGTGACAGGCGTGAAGGACGAGGAGATGATTCGCGCTGCCCAGAAAGCCATCGAGAACCAGGAAGAGGTGACTCTCGACTATGCCATCAAGAATACCGACCGTGCCGTGGGTACCATGCTGAGTGGTGTGATAGCCCAGAAGTACGGCGAGGAAGGACTGCCCGACGGAACCATCAAGATTAAGTTCAAGGGCTCGGCTGGTCAGAGTTTCGGTGCCTTTGCCGTGAAGGGACTGGATTTGCGCCTCGAGGGCGAGACCAACGACTACT